>Ga0129312_1000938_pt1 | contig 19719 bp, 17 predicted proteins | sample O827metagenome_FD_94434 | JGI IMG/M metagenome (GOLD analysis project Ga0129312, IMG submission 94434) | Orangutan group fecal microbial communities from Wisconsin, USA - O827 metagenome | ecosystem: Host-associated > Mammals > Digestive system > Large intestine > Fecal | place: USA: Wisconsin... | reverse complement strand
GGATGCACGCTGATTATCCCTGTATATCGGCATTAGTTTCATTATTCCGAGCATCATGGCAAATGTATGCTCCGCTACCGCTTGTCCGTATGCTCCCGTAGCAGATGTCAGCACAACTCCCTCCGGAAGGACTCCCGGCTTAAGATATTTATCTGCTCCCGAACTCCTTATCTGAAGCCATTTGAGTTTAGGTATACTCTTAAGTATATGCGGCTTAGGCTGCCCTATGATCACGTCCGCATCTTCAAAAAAGTCAGCCTCATGATTTGACATGAATTTATCTTTTTCATTATCAAATACTATCTCATTATCCCCCGCAGCAGCCTTGAATGCTTCACGTTCTTCGTCGTTCAGCTCAAGGAGTACGAATATCTTCTGCATATCTTCTCACAGCTCCTTATAGAGATATATAAATTTAATCCTATATTAATTTAAGACGCATATAATTCTACCATAGCTGCAATGTCTTGCAAATATTAAAAAAATTGAATAGAATAAGCAAGTTGTACATCGACAAAGAAAACGGAGAAGTATTATGTTTGAAAATATAGAAGCAATGATGAAAATGCGCAGTGCCTGGAGTAAATTCAGCTCCAACCACCCTAAATTTTCCGCCTTCCTTATGGATGTGGGCAGAAGCGGTGCTCCCGAAGGTACGATCATTGAGATACATATGGAGTATCCCGACGGCAGAACGCTCAACTCCAACATGCGTGTTTCCGCATCGGATATCGAGCTTATCGAGAGTCTGAAGTCACTCGCAAAGAAATAAGATTTTGTTATAATTTTCACAAAAAACATTTGTTTTTAAACATTGTTTTTGTGATTATTTTCATTTTATATCTTTATACTGCCGCACATAAATGATAAAATACATGTAATCGGAAGCATACGCAAAGTCGCGTAATGCCCTTTTGAAACGGAGATTGCTAATATGGTTAAAATACTTATTATTGCCGATGACTTCACCGGTGCTCTGGATACCGGTGTTAAGTTTGCGGAAGCAGGCGCCAAGACTAAGGTTATGACTAAATGGGATGACAATTTCCCTGATGACCCGTCGGAGGTTCTTGTTTTGTGTGTACCTACCAGACATGATACTCCGCTTGATGCATACCGCAAAGTCCGCAAGGTCGTAGAGATCGCGGATGGAAGAGTAGGCACTATCTTCAAGAAGACCGACTCGGCTCTCAGAGGCAATGTAGGTGCTGAGCTTGCAGCTGTTTTAGAGGGCTGCCAAGAGGCTCACAATATGTATTTCATCCCGGCACTTCCCGCAATGAACCGTATAACCTCGGGTGGTGTGCATTATATAGACGGAATATGCGTAAGTGAATCGGTATTCGGACGTGATCCTTTTGAGCCTGTTACCGAGAGCTACATACCTGAGCTTATGAAGCAGCAGTGTTCCGCACGTATCAAATCCATTTGGGCTGAGGATGCCATCAATGCCACTCCGCGTTGTGAGAAACGTGCGATACTTATATACGATTGCGAATCTGCTGCCGACATGAAGGCCGAGGTTGCCACACTCTGCAAGGACGGTATTCCCAAGCTCCTTGCAGGATGCTCCGGACTTGCTGCCGAGCTCGCCCGCACCATGGGCTTCGAAAACAATATCGAAGCGCCCAAAAAGGCAGGAACACTGGTAGTTGTATGCGGAAGCGTAAATCCTATCTCAGGCAAGCAGATGAAGTATGCCGAGGAAAACGGCTTCAGCCGCATTCATCTTACAAGTGCCCAGCTGCTTGATGATGAGAATAAGTTCGGTCCTATGGCAGAGGGTCTTGTGCTTATAAGTTCCGCCGGCAATGGTCTGGTTATAGATACTCTCAATGCAAAGAAGGGTATGCTTGAGACCTCGGATGAAGAGCAGCGTGAGGAGCTCCGCAAAAAGATCTCCGGAAGAGCCGGAATGCTTATCAAGGATATGTGTGATGCAGGTCTTGATTCAAGACTGCTTATAGTCGGAGGCGACACCCTGCTTGCATTTGCTACTGCAATCGGCTGTCATGAATACTATCCTATCTGCGAGGTAGAATCCGGAGTCGTATTATTCAGAGTCACTTACAACGGTCAGGACTTCGAGATAATCTCAAAGTCCGGAGGCTTCGGTGACGAGGATCTGCTGGTCAAGATCGTTGAAGGTAAGCTTTAAACATTATTTTTTGACGACAGCCTTGTGCTGTCGTCTTTTTTATACTTGTCTTAATCCATTCGTAAATCTATAATTAAAATGTATGTTTTTTGTATATACGGAAATAATTTATAAAAGGGGTCAAATATTATGAGTACACTGCCTATTATCGGTATCACCATGGGCGATCCTTTCGGCAACGGACCTGAGATATCCGTTAAAGCCCTTATGGATCCTGCTGTTTACAAGCGCTGTCGTCCGATCATTATCGGAGATATGAGCTGCATGGACTACGCAGCAAAGGTTGCCAAGAAGGTATCGGGTCTTGATGTTAAGCTTAATCCTGTCTCTAAGATATCGGATGCCAAGTTTGAGTACGGCACTATCGATGTATATGATATGGGCATTGTTCCTGCCGACAGGATTCCTAACTCTCTTGATCAGGATGAACCTAAGCCTTTCAAGGTAGGTGCCTGCGAGCTCGGCGGTGAGGCTGCTTTCAGCTATGTCAAGAAGGTTATAGAGCTTGCTCTTGCAGGTGAAGTTGATGCTACAGTCACAAACGCACTCAGCAAGGAAGCCATCAATATGGCAGGACACCACTTCTCCGGTCATACCGAGATCTATGCTCATTATACCAACACATCAAAGTACACTATGATGCTTGCACATGAGGGTCTCAGAGTAGTACATGTATCTACTCATGTTTCACTCAGAGAAGCTTGCGACCGTGTCAAGAAGGACAGAGTTTTAGAGTGTATCCGAATTGCCAACGAAGGATGTAAGGCTCTCGGCATAGAGAATCCTAAGATCGGTGTTGCAGGACTCAATCCTCACTGCGGTGAGAACGGAATGTTCGGACGTGAAGAGATCGAGGAGATCCAGCCGGCTATAGATGAGGCTCTCAAGGAAGGCATCAATATCCCTGAGAAGGCTCCTACACCTCCGGATACAGTATTCTCCAAGGCTCTCGGCGGCTGGTATGATATAGTAGTTGTTATGTACCATGATCAGGGACATATTCCGCTTAAGGTCAAGGGCTTTGTATACAACCATGAGAAGAAGGCATGGGATGCCGTTGCGGGTATCAATGTTACCCTCGGTCTTCCTATCATCCGTGCCAGCGTAGACCACGGCACAGGCTTCGGTCATGCAGGAAGCGGTCATGCCAACGAGCTCAGCCTTACAAATGCTATAGATTATGCTATCCAGCTTGCAAATGCCAAGAAAAAGAACGCATAAATAAGTATGAGCCGCCCTTTCGGGCGGCTCATCTTGTTTCTTATATCTGCCATACAATATTTTCGTATTACAGCTTAGCTGACAAAACTTTTCGTTAAAAATCATTTTCGTATTGAATGGCTATGCCTTATGTTTTGCTGCCAACCGATATGGGTCTATACCTTTTTACAGCCCTGCTGCCTCCATGACAGCCTTTACTGCTTCATCCTTATCTTTGTTATTATCAACACTTATATCCGCAAAGCGCTCATACATAGCTTTTCTCGTCTCGTACAATTTCTCAAGCGAATTGCTCTGTGATATAGGACGTCCGTGAGTCGGCAGCTTGCTAATGTCACGCTTTATCCATATAAGTATTCCGTTCTGGTGTAACAAAGGATAATTGTCCTGCCTTGTTACACAGCCTCCTCCGGTAGCGATAACGGCTCCTGAGAGCTTTCCCAGCTCCTCGAGTACCTTAGTCTCTCTTGCCCTGAAGCCGGCCTCTCCTTCCTTTTCAAAGATCTCCGGTATCGAGCATCCTGCGCTCTCTTCAATAGCTGCATCAGCATCTATGAATCTGCGTCCGGTCTGCTCTGCCAATAAGTGTCCGATCTCGCTCTTACCGCAGCCGGGCATGCCTATCAGTATGATATTACGCATTCCGAAGCTTAATATATCCGTTATCCTGCCTATCTCACTATCATCTACTGCCTTGCCTGTAAACAGCTCCGAGCTGCGCTTTGCCTGTGCCGTAAGCATATAGAGCCCGCCCGCATTTTTAATGCCAAGCTCCTCCGCCTGCAGCATAAAGGCAGTCCTTGCCGGATTGTATATAACATCAAGTACACCCTCAAGCTTTGGGAATAAAGCAAGATCCACAGCTGACTTTCCGTTATTCGGGTACATTCCGACGGGAGTTGTATTTACTATAATCTCGGCATCGGCATGCTTGTCGAGATTGCTATAGTTATCCTCTCCGCTTCGGGATATTACCCTCACCTCTCTCGCATTCATATCCTCAACAGCACGGCACACCGTATTGGATGCGCCTCCGCTTCCGAGTACAAGCACTTTTTTGCCTGCTATTGCGATCCCGCTCTTACGAACCAGTGCACAAAAGCCGTAATAATCTGTATTATAGCCATGCCAGCCGTCGGCTTCCTTTACAAGAGTATTGACACAGCCCATCTTGCGTGCTGTCTCCGACAGACTCACACAGGCGTCCATTACTGTTTTCTTGTAAGGAATGGTGACATTCATTCCGCTGAGCTTAGTTTCTTTAAGAAAATCAGATACCTTCTCTCTCTCGACTTCGTAGAGCTTGTACTCATAATCGGCAAGGAAGCCGTGTATCTGCGGCGAATAGCTGTGCCCGAGCTTTTCCCCGAGCAAACCGTATCTTCCGCTCATCACATTACCTCACTGTAGCTGCCGAGATAATGGAATTCCTCGGTTCCGTCACTCAGCTCACTGATCATCTGTACAAATTCCTCCGAATAAACCGAAGTTTCTATATCGAAGTAGAACATGAACTCAAAGTCACGGTCCGGCATAGGACGGCTCTCAAGCTTGACAACGTTGATATCAAGCGCATAGAATCTCGCAAGCATCTTATACAGTGCACCCGGTCTGTGTGAGAGCACCATCATGACCGAGGTCTTGTTTGCCCCCGGATATATCTCCGGTTTCTTGGAAATGCAGATGAATCTTGTGTGATTATTGCCGTTATCCTGAACGTTGGATTTGATACTCTTAAGCCCGTATAACTCGGCACATCTGTAGGATGAAAGAGCGGCAACATCATTTCTTCCGGACTGTGCTACCATCTGAGCTGCAACTGCTGTATTCTCAACCTCAGTAACCTTAACTCCCGAGCCCAGCTCCTTAAGAAATTCGCTGCACTGGCTTATAGCCTGCTCATGAGAATATATCTCTTTGACATCCTTAAGCTCAGTTCCCTGCTTTGCAATAAGGCAATGATTGACCTTAATGCGTGTGCTCCTTACTATATAGAAATTATGTGAGAGCATGAGGTCATAGACCTTACGTACCGAGCCTGCCGTACTGTTTTCTATAGGCAGTATTCCGTACTCACACAATCCGTTTTCAACGGCACTGAATACACCCTCAAAATTGCCGAGATACATTATATTAGGTGAATTGAAGAGCTTCTCGCAGGCAATCATGGAATAAGCCCCCTCCACGCCCTGGCAGGCAACTCTGGCCATCTTCGGGAACATCTTCGGTGTATTTTCGATTGCGGCACGTATATCCTTAAATGCTTCTTCATTATTGCCGATGAGCTTGTTCTGATAAGAACGGCTGAGCTCGAAAAGCAAGGAATAAAGTACCTTGTAATATGAGCTGAGCATTGGATCTCCCGCCATCTCCACGATCTTATGAAGCACCTCGCGCTCACGCTTCGAATCCATGACAGGTATGCCGTGCTCACGCTTATAAGCGGCAATTTCCGCAGCAACCTTCATTCTTTCCTTTATATCTTCCACAAGACGCTTATCTACCGCATCTATTTCCTGTCTTAACTGATCAAGTTCCATTATCGTTCCTTTCGATCAAAGAGTCCCATGGCCTTTGCCATAAGCAGCTCGTCATATATGGCTGCCGCAGCCGCAGCCTCAACCACAGGCACGGCTCTGAGTACTATACAAGGATCGTGTCTGCCCTTAATGCTTAGCTTCACATCCTCATGTGTAAGTGTATTTACGCTGTCCTGTTCCTTTGCAATAGACGGAGTGGGTTTAAATGCCGCCCTGAACACTATAGGCATGCCTGAAGTGATTCCTCCCAATATGCCTCCGTGATTATTGCTCTTTGTCTCTATCTTGTCGCCGACATAAGTAAAGGCATCGTTATTCTCGCTGCCTCTTAAAGCTGCGCAGCCAAAGCCGTTTCCGAACTCTATACCCTTGACTGCCGGGATACCGAATACCGCCTGAGCTATACGGTTCTCTATGCCGTCAAACATAGGCTCACCTATGCCTGCGGGAACATTTTCAATAATACACTCTATGATTCCTCCCACGGAGTCTCCGTCAGCTCTTGCCGCTTCGATAGCTTCAAGCATCTTGGCTTCATCCGTTTCGCCGCCTATCATAAGCGGACGTGCGTGTACAGTGATGCCATAGCTTTCAAGCTGCTGCAAAGCCACACCTCCGGCAATACACATAGCCGCCGTAAGTCTGCCCGAGAACTGTCCGCCTCCGGCGTAATCCCTTGATTCTCCGTACTTCACCATGGCAGAATAATCGGCATGTCCCGGTCTCGGCACATTGACAAGCTCCGAATAATCCGAAGAATGCGTATTGTTATTTCTGATGATTGCGGCAATCGGTGCTCCTACCGTGTCAGAGGACGCATTAAGCCCTGCCTCAAAAACCACGGTATCACTTTCCTTTCTCGGCGTGGAATATTTATTCTGTCCGGGTCTCCTGCGATCAAGAAAGCTCTGCAGCTTCTCAACATCAATATGCGTTCCGGCAGGCAGCCCCTCTATAGTCACACCGATAGCCGGTGCATGTGACTGTCCCCAGATAGTAAATTTAAAAATGTTTCCGATAGTATTACTCATTCTCTTTATCCGTTATCCGTACTGTAAATGTATCAGTCGACAAGCTCGACCAAGCCGCCTAAGCGGGCAAAATCCTCCCAAAATGCGGGATAGGATTTTCTCACTGCTTCTGCCGTAAGCACTTCGACTTCATTTTCACATATTATCGAAGCTACCGCCGCACTCATAGCTATACGATGATCGTTGCAGCTGTCTACAGTTCCGCCCTTAAGCTTCCTTCCGTCGGATCTTACCTTAAGTCCGTCTGCTGTCTCCTCTGCATCAGCTCCGAGTTCCTTAAGCATTCTCACCGTTGACTTAATGCGGTCACTCTCCTTGATGCGCAGTCTCTCGGCATGAGTGAATATCGTCTCACCCTCTGCAAATGCAGCAAGCACAGACAGCACCGGCACAAGATCCGGAACATTTTTGGCATCTATTATACAGGCATCGTCAGCGTTTCTCTTAGCTGTTATCCTGTCTCTCAGCTCAATGACAGCCTTATCGCCCTGCATTGAATCGTAATTTAAGCCTGTAACATCAAGTTTATCTCTTGTCATTGCTGCCGCACATATCCAAAATGCACCGTTTGACCAGTCTCCCTCAACCGTAAGCTCACCCGGTGACACATAAGCAGCATTCCTTGCGATGCTTAATATATCATTATCTCGCTTAACTTCGACACCGAAGCTTTTTAAGGCATCGAAAGTCATAAGTATATAGTTGATCGACTCTATCTGTCCCGTAAGCTCAAGCTTAAAATCGGCTTCCTTTTCGGCTATCAGAGGAGCCGCAAACAAAAGTCCGCTTATAAACTGTGAGGAAACATCCGCAGCAATGGTATATTCGCTGCCCTTAAGTCTGCCAGAAACATCCATGGTACTGTCATCATTCTTGGTAAGCACAGCTCCGTGGGCTTCAAGCTCCTCCCAAAGCGGCGACAAGGGTCTGTCGGCAAGTCTGCCGTGCATAATGATATGTGTATCCACGCCGAGTGCCGCAACCACCGGAAGCAGGAATCTTAAGGTAGATCCGCTCTCTCCTACGTCTATTGTAATCTGTTTATTGGTATCTCCGAAGCTTTTTCTGTCTATAGGTATTACTCTGAAGCTTTTCTTATCCTCGTTGTAGCTTATATCAGCTCCCATGGCACTTAAGCAGCCTGCTGTTGCCTTGATATCAAGCGAAAGCTCCTCGCATACTATATCTGTGGCCTTATCTGCAAATGCCGCGCAGATAAGCATGCGGTGTGCCTGAGATTTTGATGCGACCGTTTTGATGCTGCCGTGCAGCTGTGCGGGTCTTATAAGCGCTTTCATATTCCCTTCTCCATAAAATTCTTCATATCGGCAAGCGGCATCTTAACGATCTCACAATCGGCTATGGCCTTTGGCACGACCAAAGCGATCTCTTTGCCTCTTCTCTTTTTATCTGACTGCATAAGCTCATACAGCTTATCGATACCGTACTCACATTCCGTTGGAAGTCCGAAGTGCTTAAGCAGCTTAACTATACGTTCCGCAGTCTCGGTAGAGCATATATGTCCAGCTGCCGAAGCTCTTGCCACAACTGCCATTCCGACAGAGACAGCCATACCGTGATACATACCGAAATTGCTGAGTTTTTCAACGGCATGTCCCAAGGTATGTCCCAGATTAAGCAGCTGTCTGAGTCCTGTGTCAAACTCATCCTCACAGACTATATCCCTCTTCATCTCTATACATCTTGAGATGACATATTCCTTATCAAAGTCTCTTCCATGTTTCTCAAGATGCTTAAAGAGCTCCTCGTCTCCGAGTACTCCGTATTTTATGATCTCGGCACAGCCCTCAGTAAATACAGAATCCGGCAGTGTGTCAAAGCAGTTCATATCACATATAACGAGCTTTGGCTGATAAAAGGCGCCAGCAAGATTCTTGCCTGCATCAAGGTCAATTCCTGTCTTGCCTCCTACCGAAGAATCCACCGCCGCAAGCAGAGTCGTAGGAATCTGAACAAAATCTATTCCTCTTAAAAATGTCGCAGCCGCAAAGCCCGACAGATCGCCTATAACGCCTCCTCCTAGTGCCACTATAAAGTCACTGCGCGTTATATGAGACTCCGCAAGAAAGCCGAGCACTTTAGCGTAGCTTTGTATATTCTTGGAAGCCTCACCGTTAGGAAGAGTATATACCGCCGTATCGAATCCGGCTTCCTTAAGTGATGCCTCGACAATATCGGCATACAAAGGACCTACCGCATCATCCGTTATGATTGCTGCCTTTTCGGCATGTCCGGCTATCTTGGTATATTTCTTTATAAGCTCTCCGCATTCCTTAAGCAGACCGCTTCCGGTCACCGCCTTGTACGGAGAGGAGGTATTGATATCTGTAATCTTCATATTTATCCGTCTATACTTATCTTTCGATCGCTGCCTTCCTTAAGTATGCGCGTAAGTTCGTCCTCGTCATCCTTAAGTATGGCATCTCTGTATTCCCCAAGGAAAGCTATAAGCCAATCCAGCTCCTGCAAAACATTTTCCTTATTATCCATGAAAAGCTCTGCCCACATGCGCGGATTAAGCCTTGCCACTCTTGTAAGATCCTTGTAGCTTCCTGCGGAAAAGCCCTTGTGGCTTCCCGCAGTAGGGCTCTTGATATATGCATTTGATACGATATGCGCCATCTGGGAGGTAAATCCTATCATCCTGTCATGCTCCTCGGCAGTCGTTACCGACAATCTTCCGAAGCCTGCTGGCTCAAGCAGCTTCTTGATCCTCTCTAAAAACTCGATATCGTCATACACCGGCGGTACGAGCACCATAGGTGCATTCTTATAGAGATTGCCTCTCGAATGCTTATATCCCGAATACTGGGTTCCCGCCATAGGATGTCCTCCCACATAGGTAAAGCCGTATTCCTTTGCAAGCTTAAATCCCAGCTCGCATATATTTTTCTTTACTCCGAGGCAGTCTATGACCGTGGTATGTCTGTCTATATGAGGTGCCGCCTCCTTAAGATACTCTGCGGCTGCCTTGATATAGGTGGTTATCAGTATAAGATCGCAGTCCTTGATATTATCAAAATCAAGTTCTTTGCTAACCGTACCGTCAAGCCGTGCATATCCCAATATGGTCTTATCTATATCATATGCGTAGACCGTATGACCGGCCTCCTTATATGCTTTGGCAAAGGAGCCTCCTATCAGTCCGAGACCGACTACTCCGAGTATCATTTACATTACCTCTCTTATCTTATTAAGCTTTGCTGTAAGCTCAACGAATTGCTGCGGTGTGAGCGCCTGTGCTCCGTTATACGAAGCCTTGAGCGGATCCTCATGTACATCTATCACTATTCCGTCAGCCCCTCCGGCAACAGCCGCCATTGAAAGCGGTGCAACAAGACTTGATTTTCCCGATGCGCTTCCCGGGTCTGCTATTACAGGCAGATGCGACAGCTCGTGAAGCATAGGTATAGCCGAAATATCCAAAGTATTCTTGGTATAGGTCTCGAAGGTCCTGGTTCCTCTCTCACAGAGTATTACCTGCTCGTTTCCGCCTGCCATGATATGTTCCGCACTCATAAGCAGCTCTCTCAGACTGCTTGCAAGGCCTCTCCTCAGTATGACAGGCTTGTTGATCTTGCCAAGCTCTCTTAAGAGCTCATAATTTTGCATATTTCTTGTTCCGACTTCAATGATATCCACATCTTCATATCGCTCTATATGATCGGGATTTACGATCTCACTTGCTGTCGGAAGTCCGGTCTCTTTCTTTGCTATTGACAAAAGCTTTATATTATCTGTCAGTTTATCAACATTCTCATACGGAGAAAAATACTTTCTGAACGGATCGGCTCTCAGCACCTTGGCACCGGCAGCCTTGACAGCCTTTGCAAGGGAAATAAGCTGTTCTTCACTCTCAACAGAACACGGACCTGCGATCACTACACAGCTTCCGTCTCCGAAGCAGGCATCCCCAACATTAATAAGTGTATTCTCGGGATGGAACTTGCGATTACTCTTTTTGAACGGCTCCGATACGCGCTTCACCGAATCAACTATACTTAAGCTCTCTAAAAGCTCGACATCTATAGCTTCCGTATTGCCTACAAGCCCTAATACCGTATACTCCTTACCCTTTGAGATATGTACATCAACATTCTGAGCCTTAAGCCACTCGATAAGATTATCCTTCTGTTCTTCACTTGTATCAGGTTTTAATACCGCAATCATTTTTCCGCTCCCAATTATTCCACTAAGTAAGTTTATGTATTTATCCGGCTCCTAATATGTACTGCCGATCAAAAACAAAACAATGATACAAACACTTTAACGATTTAAAGTGTTTATATCATTGTTCATGTCTTATGTCAAGTATTCACGACTGTACATACAGGCTTTCACTTCATCATGAGTTCTATCTTTCTTACCGCATCCGGCAGTTCCGAGATATCCTTTATCATGACGTCAGCAGTCTTAAGTTCCTCCTCGGATCCGAAGCCGTAGAGACAGGCAATTGAATGAAGTCCGCATTCTGAGGCAAGCCTTATATCCTTGATACGATCCCCTATAGCTATATAACTTTGTCCCGGCTTATATATATTCTCGGCAAATACCTCTTCCTTTTGTCTGAAGCCGTAATATCCGGTACAGAAGTACTCCGAAAACCATCTGTCCAATCCGAAGCATTTCCGGTGAACGGCAGCATAATCATCCAGACAGTTGCTTAAAAAATACAAAGTATGCTCTTTCTTAAGCTCATCAAGCACGACTTCCGTTCCCGGATAAAGCTGTGCCCTGCCGTTTCTTACCGCCTCCATCATTTTATCTCCGATACGTCTTCCGGCGGCTTCTCTTATTGCCTCATCCAGCTCGGGGTGAAATTTCTCCCACATTTCCTTTGCCGAAAAGCCTATCCAGTAGCTGATCTCCTCGGAACTGTATTCCTCATGCGGAATTATCCCTTCCTCCTGCAGCTCGCCCATTACAGCTCTGAAGGCCGGTTCATATATATAAGCTGTATTATGCAGGGTACCGTCATAATCCAGTATCAATATCGGTTTATTTTCGCTCATATTATTAATATCTTGGCTTATCAAAGCACAGACTCAAGATTTACCATCTCGATTGCGGCAAGTGCGCAGTCATAGCCCTTATTTCCTGCCTTTGAGCCTGCTCTCTCTATTGCCTGCTCGATATTCTCTGTGGTGATAACTCCGAAGAGCACCGGAACTCCGCTTGAAAGACCTGCCTGAGCTATGCCCTTGGCAGCCTCGTTGCATACGAGCTCATAGTGTGAAGTCGATCCTCTGATGACTGCACCGAGAGCGATCACTGCATCATACTTACCCGAATCAGCCATTTTCTTTGCTATGAACGGTATCTCAAAAGCGCCCGGTACCCATGCTGTATAGATATTGTCCTCATCGACACCGTGACGTACAAGTCCGTCTACTGCTCCTCCGAGAAGCTTATTCACTATTATCTCATTGAAACGTGCGGCAACTATGCCAACCTTCATTCCCTCTTTTGCTATTAACTTTCCCTCTAAAATGTTCATTTTGTATTCCTCCTAAATTAATTAATACAGATGTGTGAAAATATGACCCATCTTCTCGCCCTTGGTACGCATATAGCGGGCTGCATTTTCGGTAACATCTACCTCGATCGGAACTCTCTCCTTGATGCTTAAACCGAGTCCGTCGAGTCCGTAGACCTTGCTCGGATTGTTGGTGAGGAGTCTGAGCTCCTTTACTCCGAGGTCCTTAAGTATCTGTGCTCCGAGCCAGTACTCTCTTAAGTCTGCCGCAAAGCCGAGCTCGATATTGGCCTCTACTGTATCTCTGCCCTTTTCCTGAAGTTCATAGGCCTTGAGTTTATTGATAAGTCCTATGCCTCTGCCCTCCTGTCTCATGTAGAGCAGTATTCCGCGTCCTTCCTTATTGATCTGCTTAAGAGCCTTTGCAAGCTGCTCTCCGCAGTCGCATCTGAGTGATCCGAATACATCTCCGGTCATGCACTCAGAGTGTACTCTGCAGAGCACGTTCATTCCGTCACCGATGTCTCCCTTAACAAGTGCCACATGATGCTCTCCGGTAATATCGCTTGTATATCCGTAAGCCATGAAATCACCGTATTTGGTCGGAAGATGCACGCTCGCCTCACACTTAACATGCTTCTCATTGACTCTTATATAATCTGCAAGTGCCTTGATGGTAATAAATACGATGCCCTTTTCCTTGGCAAGCTGTTTAAGCTCCGGAGTACGCATCATATGTCCGTCATCCTTCATGATCTCGCAGCAAAGACCGCATTCCTTAAGTCCCGCAAGTCTCATGAGATCCACTGTTGCCTCGGTATGACCTCCTCTTACAAGTACGCCTCCCTTTCTTGCCACAAGCGGGAACATATGTCCCGGACGTCTGAAATCCGAAGCCACGCTTCCTTCCTCAACAAGCTTCATGGCTGTGTAGGATCTCTCGTAAGCCGAGATACCTGTTGTTGTATCCTTGTGATCTATTGATACCGTAAATGCGGTGCTGTGGTTATCTGTATTTTCCGCTACCATCTGCTGAAGGTTGAACTTATCCGCAATAGCCTTTGACATAGGCATACATATAAGTCCCTTTGCAAATGAAGCCATGAGATTAACATTTTCCGGAGTTGCAAACTCAGCCGCACAGATGAAGTCTCCCTCATTTTCTCTGTCCGGATCGTCGGTAACAAGTATGACCTTGCCCGCACGGAGTGCCTCAAGAGCCTCCTCAATAGTGTTGAATCCGTTATCCATAATTATCCTCCGTAGAACTTTAATTATCGTTTTATTTATGCCCGGCACTGCGCTTTCTGCTTTTTGTTCCGAGCGCTTATCGTATTATTTGTTATTTACAGCCCGAACTCTATGAGCTTATCCATGGTAAGTCCGGATGAAGCTGTGTCATTATTACCGGCAGAGCCCATAGCGCTTACGTTTCCGTATGGACTTAAGAGCCTCTGCACATACTTTCCGACTATGTCATTTTCAAGATTGACCATGTCTCCCGCCTTTTTTTCAAGCAAGGTGGTCTCCGCTCCGGTATGTGGTATGATCGAGACCTTGAACATCTTGTCATCTATATAGGCTACAGTCAGACTGATACCGTCTATGCATATAGAGCCTTTCTCAACTATCAGCGCAAGTATCTCTCCCGGTGCCGCTATGGATACCCATACGGCATTGCCTTCCGCCTTTGTCGATATTATCCTTCCGACTCCGTCAACGTGTCCGCTTACTATATGACCTCCGAAGCGTCCTCCGGCTGCCATGGCACGTTCAAGATTGACATTTGCTCCCTTTGAGAGACTGCCGAGATTGGTACGCCTCAGTGTCTCGGGCATAACATCCGCAGTAAAGCCGTCACTCTTAAGTGTGGTTACCGTAAGGCATACACCGTTTACGGCAATACTGTCTCCTATATTGCTGCCCTCAAGCACTTTCCTTGCCTTGATCTCTATCGAGCCGGATTCGTGGCCGCTTAAGACTCTGACAAGCTGACCCTTTTCTTCGATTATTCCAGTAAACATTATTTTCTCCGTGTTTTTTCGGCGGTATTTTATTTGAAATCATAGCGAAGCAGTACATCATCTCCGAAGCTTTGAATCCCGGAGAGCTTAAGCATCGCCGCGTCATCCGGTGTATCAGCCCCGAGCCCCGCAACAGGATTTCTCGGACTGCTTCCTCCGAATATCTTGGCTCCTATATAGACATAGGCGCCGTTTGCCTTTCCTGCTTCTGTAAATGCGGCATTAAGTTTGGCTCCGCCTTCAACAAGTATACCGTTTATTCCCTTATCACCTAATATCTTCAATGCCTCAGCAACATCTGTGTGTCCGTCCTTGATCGATACCTCTATAAGCTCGACTCCGAGAGCTTTCAGTCTTTCCTTTTTTCCCTCAAGACCGGTATCTCCCGGATTGCGATCTGAATATTCCTTACTGCATTCGGCAGTATCTGCTTCCTCATTGCCGCATACCACTATAAGCGGTATCTTGCCGGCAGTCTGCACCAGTCTGCTTTCAAGCGGTATTCGTAATTTTGTATCGAAGACTATCCTTACCGGATCACGTCCTCCTTCTATACGGCAGTTGAGCATAGGATCGTCTGCAAGTACGGTACCTATTCCTACGGCTATACCTTTATAATAATTGCGGAGCTTATGAACATGTCTTCTTGCTTCTTCCCCGCTTATCCACTGAGACTTGCCGCTGTCCGTAGCTATCCTTCCGTCTGCTGTCATTGCATATTTGAGAGCCACATAGGGCTGTTTATGAGTTATATAGTGAAAAAATACCGGATTCAGTGCGTCGCACTCGTCAGCCATGAAGTCCTCAACGACCTCAATGCCCGCATTTTTAAGTATTTCCGTGCCTTTTCCCGCAACAAGCGGATTTGGATCACGTGAGCCTATATATACCTTTCTTATACCTGCTTCTATAAGTGCATCCGTACATGGCGGCTGCTTGCCGTGATGACAGCAGGGCTCAAGTGTTACATATATCTCTGCTCCCTCAGCCGATTCCCTGCATGACTTAAGTGCATTTCTCTCCGCATGCAGTCCTCCGTAGACCTCGTGATATCCTTCTCCTATGATGCGATCATCCTTAACTATGACAGCTCCGACCAGAGGATTGGGGTCCACATGTCCCGCTCCGAGCCTTGCAAGCTCTATTGCTCTAAGCATATATTTGTTTTTATCCATAATAAAAACCCCGTGTACTGCGTACTCCGGGGTTCGATTTTGTCCGTTCTAAGGCATTGATCTCTTCTTATGCTTCCTTTCATCTGACACAGATTATAGTATCCCACATTTCTAACCGGCATCCAAACTCAAGCTTTCGCTCATCTTCCCGGTGTCATCCCACAAATATGTATACATATCTTGCGTCGGCTCTTATGCATAAGAAAAGCCCCGCAGAAAAACTGCGGGGCACTGTAAACCGATACTGCATATCCGCTTCCGAATCTCATGCATGACATTAACACACAAAAGCAAAACGATCAAATATGCTCTCTCATCTTCTCTCATCCAGACTATACTGTCGGTACAGGAATCTCACCTGTTCGTGCCGGCACAAAGTGCAGCTCGCGGACTATACCGCCGGTGGGGAATCACACCCCGCCCCGAAGAATTATTAAATTTCATCGTAAGTCCTAAGAGGCTTCCGACATGCTCATAATAGTACAGCCTTGATAATTATGCAAGACATATTTTTCAGCTTTTCCTATTGCCGTTTATAACTCTGTCCAGGGTATTAACGAGATCGTCAATATCTATAGGCTTTGCTATATGTCCGTTCATTCCCGCATTTAAAGCGTTCTGTCTGTCCTCTTCAAAGGCATTGGCTGTCATCGCTATGATCGGTATATTCGCCTTGGTCTTGTCTGCAAATGAACGTATGCATCCGGTAGCCTTATATCCGTCCATAGTCGGCATCTGTATATCCATAAGGACAGCATCATATCTGTCTGCCGCCGAATCTCTTATCTTGTCAACGGCTATATTACCATCATCCGCGGTATCTACGGAAAAGCCCTTTGCCTTAAGTATCTCCGTTGCTATCTCACGATTAAGTGCATTATCCTCTACAAGCAGTACCTTCCTGCCTGTAAAGCTCTTATCGGATTCGTGAACGTCCTCTTCTGTCTCTGAATACGCAGAAAAAGGCAATGCAAGGACCTTCCTAAGCTCTGACATAAACAGAGGTTTGGTGCAGAATGCGGTAACGCCTGCCTCACGTGCCTCATTCTCTATATCCGTCCAGTCATAGGCGGTAAGGATAATGATAGGTGTATCGGCTCCTATAAGCTTCCTTATGTTTCGCACGACCTCTATTCCGTTCATATCAGGTATAAGCCAGTCTATGATATATACACTGAATCTATCCGACTGTTCGAATGCATCCCTGGCTCTTATTACCGCCTCCTTGCCGGAGATGGTCCACTCTGTTCTCATACCGATGTTTCGAAGCATCTTGCATACATTTAAGCATGAGTCGGTATCATCATCCGCAACAAGTGCTCTGAGTCCATCAAGCTGAGGTATTTCCTTTATCCTTGTCCGTTCCTTTGCAACAGCAAATCTCAGCTCGACTGTAAATTCGCTTCCCTTTCCCGGTTCGCTCTCCACTTCTATCGTTCCGTTCATCATATCTACAATGTTCTTGGAGATAGCCATACCGAGTCCGGTTCCCTGTATGCCGCTTACCGTTGAAGATTCCTCTCTTGTGAATTCCTCAAAGATATGCTCCCTAAACTCCCTGCTCATGCCAATACCGGTATCCTTGATCCTGAATTCATAATCCGCATATCCGTCGGCAGCTGCAGTCTTCTGCATGATCTTGAAAGTTATGGTTCCTCCTGACGGAGTAAATTTAATGGCATTTGACAATATATTAAGGAGCAGCTGATTAAGTCTCAGCGGATCCGTAACTATATCCTCCTCATTTACATCCATTATATCGATATAGAGTGCAAGTCTCTTTGCCGTAATATTAGACATGATGATAGCTCTGATATCATGTATAAGATCCGGAAGATGCACTGTTCTTTCATCAAGTTTGACCTTACCGCTTTCGATTCGGCTCATATCAAGCACATCATTTATCAGAGACAGCAGATGCTGACTGGATATTGATATCTTTCTAAGGTAATCCACTACCTGCTCTTTATTGTCTATATGTGTTGCCGCAAGTGAGGTAAAACCGATTATGGCATTCATGGGTGTACGAATGTCATGGCTCATATTAAACAGAAATTCACGCTTTGCCTTATTTGCCGCAGCCTCCTGCCTTATGGCAAGCTCCAGCTCTCTGTTCTTTTTCTCAAGGATCCTTTTATGCTCTTGTTCCTTTTCTTCCTGTATGGCAATACTGTTCCTGTAGGAATGCCATTTTAAGAGAGCTATGCCGAGAACAGTAGAAATGAAGAAAACAGTCGCTATTGCCATATTTGTAAGTGTCGAGGTAAATACAGCCGAAGCCGGGCAGAATATATACACAAAATAATTCCTTCCGTAGCTGTATATTCCGTAAACCGGAGCAGCACTCTTTTTTTCTCTTACACAGATCAGTTTATCGGCTCTGCCGTTTTTCCTTAAGCCCTGTATGTTTACATCGGTGCTGATATCATTTCCCACAAGTGTCCGGTCATTTGAAGCTGTAACGGTATTGCCCTCTGTTATTATTATGGTACCGTTATTCTCTATCGGGTATCCGTTTAAGAGATCCTGAATAGATAATACAGACTTATCGACAAATTCGGCTCTTATGTGCCTATATGCCACTACAAAGCCGGGCGTTCCCGTTTCCTTTTTATGCTCTGCAAGGTCTATATAGGATCCGTCCTCAAGTACCACTCTCTTTGTATATATTTTATTGTCATACTTATCAAGATCGCATACCTGACTGTCTGCCAATTCATCCTTGAAATCATCAAAACTTACTTCGTCCTCACTGAATTCGTTGACAGGCTCATGCTTTTCATTCAGCACTACTATACCTGTAAGCCACAGCTCCTTGGCATATTTTTTAATCACTTCGGGATCATCGAGATCTTCTCTCACGCTCAGCTGATTGACCGATACCGCATTCTTTACAAAGCTCTTGGCTGCAACCGTGTCATTATAATTGATGTAGCTTGACGAACGTTCCTTCATGAAGTCTATACTCACGTTGAGGCGCTTCTCGGCATTTGCAAGATCCAGTCTCCTTGACAGTAAGAATGTCGTTCCCAATATGACTATGCCCGCGGCAAGCAGTAAGATCAAGAACCTCTTATCGAAAATGGTTTTTAAGCTTTTATTATTCAAGAGAGTCCACCTCCAGATATTTGTCCGGATTGTCAAGGTATCTTCCTATAATTTCTGCCATAGAGCCATCTTCACGCATGATTTTAAGCTCTTCATTCAAAGCTTCACTCAAGCCTCTGTCGTCCTCCTTTGAAAATGCCACTCCTATACCCGTCACCAGCAGGGGTTCCTCGATGAATCGGAAGTCTGCGTTGTAATCACTCATGTACTGAAGTATAGCCGTCTCATGCGCCGCTATGGCATCAACATAGCCGCAGCCCAAAGCTGCATACTGCACAGCTCTGTCCTCGGTGCTTATTATCTCTTCTATATGCGGAATACGCTTATCCTTACCGCTTAGGAATATCTCCTCCGGCTTGGAGGTTGTCTGAACCATGACGGTCTTATCCTTGAGATCGTCAAAACTGTATATATCACTGCTGCGGTTAACTGCAACCATCTGACGGCTCACCATATAAGGTCCCGCCCAGTTATAATCGGACTCCCTCCCCGACATTGAAAAACAACCCCAGATACAGTCTATGTCACCGGTTTCGACAAGTGTCTTCCTTTTTTCCCAGTCAATAATTTCAAACTCAGCCTCATATCCTAAGCTTGCAAAGGCTTGCCTTGCTATATCGACATCTATCCCGGATGGTTCACCGTTGGTATCTAAGAATATAAACGGAGGATACAGATCGCTCCCTATCGTCAGCTTCGGAAGCTTTGCCTCTTCAGCCTCCTTATGTATGCCGCAGGAAGCTGACAGCATTACTGCCGCCGTACACAATACACTTATAAATATTTTAAATTGCTGTTTTCTCATATTATGACCGGATATCCTGTTATGTTGTCGGAGTTTAAAAAGGGGCTGTGAAAAAAGCATAGCTCAGAAAAAAGAAGGACCAAGGGTTCATAAGAGCCCAAGGTCCTTCTTTTATGTTAAAATTTAACTTGCGATGATAAATTTAAACATAGATTATTCT
>Ga0129312_1000937_pt1 | contig 19732 bp, 19 predicted proteins | sample O827metagenome_FD_94434 | JGI IMG/M metagenome (GOLD analysis project Ga0129312, IMG submission 94434) | Orangutan group fecal microbial communities from Wisconsin, USA - O827 metagenome | ecosystem: Host-associated > Mammals > Digestive system > Large intestine > Fecal | place: USA: Wisconsin... | reverse complement strand
ACCCGCGGTAATCCACGGCCTCATCATCCAACTGCGTACATGCATGGTTATCCCCCGGATGAAGGATCATAATATCTCCCGGCTTCAGCGCATACTCCCTGTTCCTACAGGAAAAATATCTCCTCCCACTCTCGATCAGACCGATCACATAATAATCGTGAAAATGGTTCGGAAACACAACATTCCCCTCAAAGCGATACGCCTGGATATGAAGTTTTTCATCATAAACGATATTTCTTGTTTTTCTCTTCATCAGTGGTTCTCAATTCTTCTTGATGGTGATATTTTACCATAGCTTCCTTGCAATCATCTTGTAAAATATCTTCAAACTGATCATTCCAACAGATCTTCAACCTCACACCCCAGCGTTTTTGCAAGCCGCACCACAACACTGACCTGCGCTTTATTGATATCGTTCTGTTTCTGCTCATAAAGCTGTATCATGCGGATTGAAACACCTGACGCCTCGCTCAATTCCTGCTGTGTAAAACCTCTCGCCTTGCGGATCTCTCCGAGGTGAGATCTCCTGATATTTTTGTTTCTCGCAATGATCTCGTCCGCTGTTTCAACGAATTTACTGATATCTGCCTCGTGAAGAATATAAAGCGAGAATACTGCAGACAATGAAAGTCCATTCCTTATAATATCCTCAAACCGACAGCCTTTCTCCCATTGATAATATGCCAGGATCCAGCCGCTCCAGTATTCTCTTCCCTTCGCCTCACGATAAGCCGTTTTTTTCTTTTCATGCTGCACATTTGTTGCATCTAAAACACTCTCCGCCAGCTCATATCCGGACATTCCGGTCACATACTTTGGATTTCCAGTTTCAAACCGTGATGCAATTCCCGAAGCAATAAACCATTCAAAAAACTCATCCGGGTCATATCCAAGATCGCACACCGCATACTCCACCATTGTTCCAAGATTGTCCATTGCGTCATCTAAGTACAACTCGCTGTAAGCGCTCATCGCCATTTTTCCATCCTTCCCTCATGAGATCTAAAACATACTTCTCCGTCAAGACTGATCCGCGGCTCTTTTCATTTCGAAATTCCTCCCGTGCTGCCGTATCCCTGGCAAGCTTCTTTGGATAATATATCTCCTTCCGCGCCGGAACTGCGTCCATAAATGTCAATGCATCAAACGCTTTCCTGGAGATTGCGACGATCTGAACTCCCAGCTTTCCTAAAACCATTGCCTTTTCAAGCTGTGAGATGGAGATCGTATTGTTTAAAAAGGCGTTTGCAAAGGAAAAATACGAATCATCGGCACGATATCCCATGATGAGGTCATATTTTTTGTAATCAACAGAAAAATTTTCCATAATATATTCTTTCGCCTGTACTGCGATATCTCCTGCGATACGGAATCTTCGGTTTTCCAACAAGACTGACAGCCAGTTTAAAATATTGTAGTCCCCTGACGTCAGGGACAGGATCGACAGTCCATCCAGAGCCAGCGTGTATTGATTTGCGTAACCATCCGATTCGACCGAACACGCCCATTCTTTTGCCAGGTCAATACTCTCTGTACAGTAAAATCCAAGACCATAATCATTATATGGATTTCCCGCACCGAATACCGGTTTTTCAATGATCTTCGGGGAACCATGATAGACCGTTAAAGTTTTTGACATCGTCTCATCTCCTTTTTATATCGTTACAACGATAGTAATATATAAATAGTATCATTACAACGATAGTTTGTCAATTTAACATCCGCATATTCCGGCATTATGCCTATCCTTGCAGAACCTGTTATCGGCAGCTTCATCCTGTTGTATGACTAAAAAAGAACCAGGGCTGCATCAAACGAAACTCTGATATCAGCTCTGGTCCTTCATACATTTAATTAATAATTCAATCCCTTCGCCCAGTCCATCACCGTTGCCTCAGAATCACTCCCGCTGAACCTGTGGCCTTCAAGCCATGCTGCTCCGCTCGTGAGCGCTTCCAGATCAGACGCACTGGAACCGATTCCGCTGCTGGCAGAAGTGCAGAACGGAATGACCGTCTTTCCGGCAAAATCATAGCTCTCCACAAAGGTACGCATGATTTTCGGAGCTTTTCCCCACCAGATTGGATAACCCAGGAACACCACGTCATACTGGTCCATATTGTCCACAGTGCCGTTGATCGCCGGACGGGCGGACTCGTCGTTCATCTCGATGGAGGTACGGCTGCTGCTGTCATTGTAATTGATGTCCGCTTCCGTGTACGGATCTTCCGGAGTGATCTCATAGAGATCGGCGTTTAAACCGTCCGCAAGGTATTCCGCAATGCCCTTCGTGCGGCTTGTGACGGAGAAATACGCCACCAACACTTTTGACTCCCCATCTGCATCAGCATTTACAGCTGCTCCATCCGTATTTTCATCTGCTTCTCCAGCGCTTTCACTGCCCGCAGCCTGGTCCGTGTTCCCCGTTTCCGCAACACTCTCTGTCTTTGTTTCTCCCTGGCTTGCTTCCGAGACCGCCGCTTCAGCGCTGCTCTCCGCACTCGCCGCCTGGGCACTCGTCTCCGCCGTCTCCTTGTTTCCCGCGCACGCAGCAAGAGACGCGGCCATCATGATCGTAAGCATTACTGCCGAAAATTTTTTCATAATTTTTTCCATCCTTTCCATTCTCTCTATTTCTTCTCATCCAACAGCATCACCCCATCCGCCGGATTCTTATCGATCGCCCCGACGATCCGATGCGGCAGATACGGCTCCTCCAGGTACGCGATATCCTCATCCGTCAGCTTCACATCAAGCGCCCCCGTAGCGTCATCAAAATGGCCCATCTTCGTGGCCCCGATGATCGGTGAAGCCACGCCTTTCGCCCAGTGCCATGCCAGGGCGATCTGCTGCATCTTCACGCCGTATTTTTCTGCAAGCTCCGCCACACGTCCCACGATCTGCATGTCCTGCTCTTCCGTCCGGTCATATTTTCCCATGGCGACACGGTCGGTCCTGCTGCGAAGTGTGTCTGTTGTCCATGTTGGACGTGTCAGATGGCCTGCCGCCAACGGACTGTACGGCATCAGGGAAACTCCCATCTGCTTACAGATCGGGATCAACTCTCTCTCGTCCTCGCGGTATAAAAGGTTATAATGGTTCTCCATCGCCTGAAACTGCGCCCAGCCATGATCACGGGCCGCAAGCTGCATATTGTAAAACTGATATCCGTACATGGCAGACGCGCCCAATGCCCGCACCTTTCCGGCCTTCACAAGGTCATTTAACGCCTCCATAGTCTCCTCGATGGGCGTCTCATAGTCAAACCGATGAATAATATAAAGATCTAGATAATCGGTCCCCAGCCTCTTCAAACTTCCGTCGATCTCTCTGTGGATCGCCTCCTTCGAAAGTCTTCCCGGATTAAAATATACCTTCGACGCGATCACAACTTTATCACGGGCAACATTCTTCTTCAGCGCCCGCCCCAGATACTCCTCGCTCGTTCCCGCAGAATACCCGTTCGCCGTGTCAAAAAAGTTGATTCCAAGATCCAGCGCATGCTTCACGACCTCTTCCGTCGCCGTCTCATCAAGCGTCCAGTCATGCATGGTCCCCGCCTTTCCAAAACTCATGCAGCCGACACATAACTTCGAGATCTCGATATCGGTATTTCCCAATTTTGTGTATTTCATATGGAAGCTCCTTTCATTTTTTCAAATATATCTTCTGCATCTTTTACTCCCCTGACCATAGGTACTCTACTGGACCTGCCAACGGTAACTTTTTCGGATACATGACAGCAAAAAAATGCAGGTGCTCTTTTCATGGAACACCTACATTGTAATTTGCTCAGGCTAAAATGTCTAATACCTATATTAAATTATGAAATATGCCTAAATGGCATTAAGACACAATTACAATTTCTCAGATCTGCGCCAGGACATCTCCAATATCCCCATTAATGCAGATCGACCTTCTCTGAATTGCCTCCGGCGCATACGCCTCCCCGAAATTAATGCAGACATACGTCGCATCCGGGCGATCGGCAGTCATTCTCTGAAATGCAAATTTAATAATACCTGGTGTGTTGTATCCGACCCCTAATTCCAAAAATACCATCCGATGCCCATTCCGCGTCCGCAGGAAATTCTCATACCGCTCCGCCGCCATATGCCATCCCTCATCCTCCGCAAACGTATCATCCGCCCGGAGATTCATCGACATCGGCCTGCCGCAGTGCGGACAGCGTGGAACCAGCTCCGTGGGAACTGTCTGCGCCGGGCGCACACCATCCGGCAGCGCAAGCGTTCCGTCCTCCCCGATCACAAATCCCTGGGCCAGAACCATCTCCCGGATCGTCTTCTCATTATCATACGTCTCCTGCCTGCAAGGCTTACTGCACTGAAACAAGCCGTAATCGCCCTGTGTGTAAAACAGGCGCTTCTTCTCAAATCCTGCTTTCTGGAAACAATGGTCCACATTTGTGGTCAGGACAAAATAATCTTTCTCCCGCACCAGCTTCAAAAGATCCTGGTACACCGGCTTCGGCGCGTCCATATATCGGTTAATATAGATATACCGGCTCCAGTACGCCCAATGTTCCTCAAACGTCTGAAACGGATAAAATCCGCCGGAGTACATGTCCTGAAATCCATATTTTTCCGCAAAATCCGAGAAATACTTTTCAAACCGCTCCCCTGTATAAGTAAATCCCGCCGAAGTGGAAAGCCCTGCTCCCGCGCCGATCACGACGGCATCCGCCTCGTCGATCACCCGCCGCAGCTTTTCCACCTGATCCGCCTTACTTTCTACCTGATATTCACCTTTTCTGCGCCATATATGTTCAAACATGTTTCCTGTCCTCGTCCTTCCCGGTTCTTCCCGAATTATCTCCCAATTAAATCAGTACCTGATATCCGTGACACCCAATTCCATCTCAACCCTATCACCAGAAATTTCTTCCGTATGTTTTCTTTCACTCTACAAATCATACCATCTAAATTCCTTTTCCGAAAGTACGCACACTCCGGTGGGATAGTTACCAGAAGGAAACCATGCTTCAGGAAAGAACAAAATCTCGACTACCAAAAAAGAAATGACAGCGGCGACTGACCGCTGTCATTTCTTTATAAAAATTTCGCTATCGCTTCCTCCACTCCCTTTTCATTCGTCCCGCCGCCAAAATCAAAGATCAAAAGTCTGGTTTTATCTCTCAATATCACCTCATCGATCGCCGTCTGTGCGCCGTCTCCATCCTCCCGTGTCGTATACCGATACCAGGAGCCGCTCACACCGTCCGGAAGTGTCTTCATCATCTCCGATGGATCTACTTCTCTTCTGTCCCAGAGTTCTTCCATGTCTTTTGGATATTGACGTTCTGTCTTCTGAATAATCCACGGGATCTTACTCTCATAAACGGTGAGCCCCACCGGAGTTTCCGCATTGCCTATATAAAAATCATCCTTCCAGCGGCTCGCAAACACGGTACTTTTTCTTCGGGCATTTTCGTTTTCCCAGGATCCGCTCTGCCCGATCAATCCTCCGCATATCGGAATCAGGATCGTGGCCAATACTGCAACCCCCACAAGATAACTGGTCCAGTCTTCCCGCAGATCTCCGCTTCCATATTTCTGAATCATTTTTCTCATCAACAGGGCAATGCCCACAATTATTAACGCGAAAAATACCGTTGTTAAAAGTCTCTTTACGGAAGCAGAAAAAGAAACAGCGATTGCCGCAGACAGCGTGATAATAAGAAAGATTCTCTCATACCTTTTCCGGACCAAAACCTTTTCTAAGTCCATAACCGGCAATTTTCCACTCTTTTTCAATGCCTGTTCACTCTGCCGCTTCCAGTGAGCTAACTGGATATACGCCCATGTGTAAGAAATAAGCAGGACCACACTTATTGCCAGCGAAAACAGTTTTCCGGGATCTGAAAATGTCGCTCCAGGATTCTTGAAATATTCATATACAAGCCAGCATTCCAATACACCGATCAGTGGATAAAGAAGCATCACCGACCAGTTAAACACCAGCGTTTTCTGCGTCTTAAACTGGGCGGCATCACTCATTTCTTCCGTCAGCTCCAGCGAATCATCCGTTGTATAAAAGATCTGCCATAAATTGCCACTGCACTGAAATTTCCATCCTGCCTCTTCACACTGTTCCCGAAACCTGTCGGCCGTCCAGGAATCCGTCCCGGTCAGTGAGGATATCCCCGGTGCTATCATAACGGCATACCTGCGCTTTTCCGGTTCGCCGCGGCAACAATCCATTCCCATATTGCCAACAGATTCCGGATACCATCCATCCAATGCCAACGCCTCCAGATACTGTCGAAAAGCGTCGGACTCCCACGCGGAAAATGTTTTCCAGATGTGTCTCTTCTGCCTCATAGCCCATCCTCCTTTCAGGAGTGACCGACCTGTTTCAGGTACGATCTCACGATCATGTTCTTCTGTTTTTATTATATAAAATACTATTTTTCAACACAAGCAACACCGAATTACTATTTTCTTACGCTTTCATTACGCGTGCCGGGAACATAACTCTGCCTTTCGCTTTGCCGCACACAAGTGTTCACACTGCAAAGCCCCCATTTGACAATCGGCGTTTTTTCACATATGCTTTACTCGCAAATACTAATATGAAAAAAGGAACCCGCTATGTTTGAAAAACTAAAATATTTCTCAACGATCTTCTTCGGCACCTTCATCATCGCCGTGGGAGTCTACTTTTTCATGAACCCGGACCACATCGTCAGCGGAAGTATCTCCGGTCTCGCCGTGGTTCTCGTAAACTTCGTCCCGCTGTCCCTCTCCGCGATGACACTGCTCTTAAATATCATCTGCATCATCCTGGCCTTTCTCTTTATCGATAAGGCCTTCGGGACAAAGATCATCTTTATCTCCGTCCTGCTGCCGGCGCTTCTCTTTGTGTTCGAGATCCTGTTCCCGAATCCGGGTTCTCCCACAGGAAATATCGCCCTGGACGTGGTGGGAATGATCGTCGTGATCTGCTACGGACAGGCAGTCCTCTTTAACGCCAACGCCGCATCCGGCGGTCTCGATATTATCGCGAAGATCATGAACAAGTACCTCCATATGGATCTCGGAAAGTCCATCATTATCGCCGGGATGGTGACTGTCGCAAGCTCCTACTTCGCCTACGATCTCCAGACCGTGATCATCGGCGCCCTGTCCACCTATTTCAGCGGCCTCGTCCTGGACTACTTTATCGACGAATTTACCGGAAAAATCCGCGTCTGCGTGATCTCCGAGCACAACGATGATTTCAAGCGCTATGTCATCGAAACACTCCAGCGCGGAATCACCGTCTACACCGCAACCGGCGGCTACAGCGACACGCAGAAGGAAGAGATCCTTGCAATCCTCACCAAAAAGGAATATGGTCAGTTTATGGACTATGTCCAGGCAAAAGACCCAAACGCCTTCGTAACGATCTCCAACGTGAAACGCGTGGTGGGAAGCTGGAATACGCCGAAGAGACGGACGTACTTCTAAGATCATGTGCCTGCAGAACCTGTTACCGGCATTCTCTGCAGAACACACACAATTCCTACAGAGCCTGCCGCCAGCAATTTCTTCCGAATTTATGCAGCAAAAAGGCTGATGCAGTTTCAAACCAACGCATCAGCCTTTTCTTTATTTCCTATATTCCATACGTTCTACAAAGCATTCGCAGATCCGCCATCACCGCATCCGAGATCTCCACTCCCTCGCGCTTCGACTTCTCATACTCTCTTGCCGCCCGTTCTCCAGGAATCAGGATCTCCGCCGTTCCCTCCGAGGTCTTTCCACTCTTCACAAGGTCCAGCAGCGCATCCGCCCGCGCCAGAAATTCTTCCTTCGTGATAAACTTACTGATATCGATGGCGCACATGACACAGCCGAAATTGCAGAAGATCTCCTCATCCACCCACGCCTTCGGGTTGTCCACATCCATGGCCCCGCCAGCTAACGCATGGGCGAGCAGCGAGATTCCAAGCTGCAGGGCATACCCCTTATGTCCGCCAAACGGAAGCAGCGCCCCCTGGTAAGCCGCCGCCGGGTCCGTCGTTTTCTCCCCGTTCGGTCCCACGGCCCAGGTATCCGGGATCTGCCGTCCTTCCTTCATCGCCAGAGCGATCTTGTTCACCGCCGCCTCGCTGGTTGCCATATCGATCACGACAGTTCCATGACGCCCTGTGGGAATCGCGATCGAGATCGGATTCGTTCCCAGAACCGGATCCGCTCCGCCGAACGGTGCCACATATCCCTTCGTGTTGCAGACCGCGATCCCGATCATGCCCCGCTCCGCAGCATACATCGGGTAAAAAGCTCCCATGCCATATGTATTGTCATTCCGGATCGTCGCCATGGCGATTCCTGTATTTTCCGCAAGCTCCACCGCCTTTTTCATCGCCATAATCCCCGAAGTCATGCCGACCGCATGGTCCGCGTCCACCGTTACCGCGGACGGCGCCGTCTGGATCACCTTGATATCCGCGTCCGTCCTGATCGTCCCCGCCTTGATCCGCGCGCAGATATCCTTCACATGCAAAACTCCATGGGAATGGACGCCTCGCATGTCCGCCATGAGAAGACAGTCCGCCGCGTTCCTTGCGTCCGCCTCTGAAAGCCCCGCATGTTCCAGGATATCCCGGACAAGTGTTTCTATATAAGATACCTCATACCTCATCTCTGCACCTCCAGCCGCTTTTCCAATCTGGTTCTATTATACCTCACACGGCTGGATCCGTCATCCCTGTTGCCTGGCAGAAAAAAAGCAGACCCACGGCGTCAAATTCTCGTCCGCAGGTCTGCTTTCTTTCTCAATATAAATTTAGTTCAGGAAATTCTCAATAATAACGCTCTCCGCCTCTTCCTCGGTAAGTCCCAGCGTCCGAAGCTTTAAGAGCTGCTCATCGTTGATTCGTCCGATGGCCGCCTCATGGATGATCGCCGCGTTGAGATCTCTCGCGCGGATCTCCGGGATGGAACCGATCTCGGCGTGGTCCATGATGATGGAGTCGCACTGGATATGTGCCTGACATTTGTTGTTTCCCACTGCCTTCGGGTGGAAGGTCTGGACGGAATTGCCCTTTCCGACGGATCTGGAGATGATCTGGGCGGAGCTGTCCTCGCCGTTTAAGCGGACCTCTATGTTGGACTCCGCCGTCTGGTCTCCCTCGGTCATCAGACGCTCTGTCACATATAATCTGGAGTTTTTATCCATTTCCACTAATGTCTCACGGACTGTGGAGTCAACGCCCTTGATCTGCGCCGTATCCAGATTAAACACGGAATTTTCTCCCACATAGATATTCGTCACCGGATTCAGCACACGGCCGCCGGTACCATTTCCCTCGCCGTAGTGTTTCTCCTGATAACAGACGTTGGCGTTCTTTCCAACATGGAACGTATGGACACCGTCATGTCTGCTCTCGTTGCATCCGCTGTTGTGGATTCCGCAGCCTGCGACGATGGTCACGTCCGCGCCGTCCGCGATATAAAAGTCGTTGTATACAAGATCTGTCATGCCGGAAACGCTGACAACCACCGGAATGTAGACCTTCTCGCCCTTTGTATCGCCGTCGATATAGATATCGATGCCCGGCTTATCCGTCTTCTTCTTGATCTTAATATGCTCACTGTCACCGTGGCAGATGGATGTTCCGTTCTGGCGCAGGTTGAAAGCGCCTTTCTGAGAAAATCCGTTGTCGTTGATGACCTTTAATACTTCTTCTACTACATGATCCAGCTCTACCATTACGCTCTCACCCCCGCTTTTCCTGCACATGTATGGCATTTATCAAGACCGTTCAGGCACGGCAGGACATCTTCCTTCAGGCCTTCCGCCTTGATCTTTCCGTCGTCGATCACCATGATCCGGTCTGCCATGCTGATGATCTTCTCCTGGTGGGAGATCACGATCAAGCTCTGCTTTTTCTCCTTGTGGATCTCCTCGAACTTGTGGATCAGCATGGAGAAGCTCCAGAGGTCGATTCCAGCTTCCGGCTCATCGAAGATACATAAGGTATGTTCCTTCGCGAGAACCGTAGCGATCTCGATTCTCTTCATCTCGCCTCCGGAAAGTGTTCCGTCGATCTGACGATTTAAATATTCCTCCGCGCAGAGTCCCACGTCGGACAGAAGCTTGCAGCACTCCTGGTCAGACATCTCTCTTCCCGCCGCTAACGCAAGAAGTCTCTGCACAGTCATTCCCTTAAATCTCGGCGGCTGCTGGAACGCGTATCCGATTCCCGCGTTAGCACGGTGGTTGATATCGTAATCCGTGATATCCTCGCCGTTTAAAAAGATCTTTCCGCTCTCCGCCTTCTCAATTCCGATCAGGACTTTCGCCAGCGTGGATTTTCCGCCGCCGTTCGGTCCTGTGATCACTAACATTTCTCCATCGTCCACCTGGAAGGAAATATGATCCAGAAGACATTTTTTCGCACCGTTATCCTCCACATGAAGGACTAAGTTTTCTGCTTTTAACACAATTTCACCTCTCTGTATCTCTAAACGAGTCAAACCTCATTTTCACTGCCGGAACACAGCGTATCCCCATCTCACTTTTTGCGCATGCGGAACCCATCCGCGTATAAACTGTATTTATCCGGTAGGTATAATCGCATTATAACGCAAAACTGCCAATTTCGCCATCAAATTATAGGATTCTCCGGATGTTCCTTTTTTTATACATTCTATTTCCCCCTCAACACTGATTTTTCCGCGATATGACAAGACCATATTTCCCGTTCCATCATCTGCTCCGCCATTCTGCCTCCTGATTATACCTCTCACCGGTTCTATTCCAATTTGAGCGTCTGCGGCAGATTAAATTGCCTTTTCCCATGTTCTATGGTAGACTATCTCTTACACGCACAAATGTATTTGTGACAAAAACACGAGGAGACCTTAATTATGAATCATAAACGAAGTTCGTTCTCCGGAAAGCTCGGTTTCGTCTTATCGGCGGCGGGCGCGTCCGTAGGACTGGGAAACATCTGGCGTTTCCCCTATCTCGCCGCGAAGTATGGCGGCGGAATCTTTCTGCTTATCTATATTCTCCTGGCGCTGACCTTCGGCTACACGATGATCATGGCGGAGACCGCTCTTGGACGCATGACGAAAAAGAGTCCGGTTGGTGCCTATGAATCTTTCGGAAAATCGAAATGGCTGTCCTTCGGCGGCTGGATCAACGCCGTGATCCCGATCCTGATCGTGCCTTACTATTCCGTAATCGGCGGCTGGGTCATCAAATACCTGGTGGAATACCTTCTTGGACATGGACAGGCACTTGCCACGGATGAATATTTCTCCGCGTTCATCTCCAACGGATTCTCCACAGAGATCTGCTTCATTATCTTCACCTTATTTACAGTAGGAATTATTTACGCAGGCGTCCGCAACGGAATCGAGCGCGTATCGAAGTTCATGATGCCGATCCTTGTGGTCCTCTCCCTGGTGATCGCGGTCTACTCCGTATCAAGACCGGGCGCTATGGCGGGCGTAAAGTATTTCCTGGTGCCGAACATGGACAACTTCTCCTGGATGACGGTGGTATCCGCCATGGGACAGATGTTCTACTCCCTGTCCATCGCCATGGGTATTCTTGTGACCTTCGGTTCCTACATGAAAAAAGAGACTTCCATTGAGGAGTCCACCCAGAACGTCGAGATCTTTGATACCGCCATCGCCATCATGGCTGGCCTCATGATCATCCCGGCAGTCTTTGCCTTCTCCGGCGGCGACCCGGATACCCTGCAGGCTGGTCCGGCGCTGATGTTCATCACGATTCCGAAAGTGTTCGCGAACATGGGCCTGGGAACCGCAGTCGGCATCCTGTTCTTCATGCTGGTGCTGTTCGCGGCTGTCACAAGTTCCATCGCCCTGACAGAGAGCGCTGTCTCCACCTTTGAGGACGAACTGCACTGGAGCCGGAAAAAAGCGACGGTATTTATGGCTGTCATCATGATCTCCCTCGGAACGCTGTCCTGCCTCGGATATGGTCCGTTGGCGGGTGTGACCGTGATCGGAATGCAGTTCCTTGATTTCTTCGATTTCCTGACAAACTCCGTGATGATGCCGATTGCGGCCATCGCGACCTGCCTTCTCGTATCGAGAGTCATCGGAGTCACAAAGATCGAAAACGAGGTTACAGAGGGCGGTCATCCGTTCCGCCGCAAAGCAGTCTTCCAGTTCATGATCCAGTACCTCTGCCCGATCTTCGCGGCAATCATTCTGATCAGTTCTGTGGCGAATGCGTTTGGGTGGATCTCGATGTAAGCGGTATCCGAAAGTGCGGTGCGCAGTTATTTAAATAAACGTATGACTCAAAAAGAGCCGTGGCTTTTGATCATAATGATCAGCCATGACTCTTTTTTCATTTAGACTATCTCAATTTTTATCTGAATATTTTCACATATCGATCTGCGTCTTTGCTTATGCACAGCTCAAGCTTTTGTCTTACATGATTCAGTAAATTAACTTAATCTCTGCAAGCTCTTATTTTCCTATTTTTCCGGCTCCTTGCACACATCCACCCAGCCTTTCGCGCCCGCGACCTGCTCCAGTTCCGGTATTGTGAGCTTCACCGCGCTGTGGTCATTTCCCGCTGCCGGATACACCGTCGTAAACTGCTTCAGGCTCTCGTCCAGATAGACATCGATCCCCGCATTGATTCCAAACGGACACACACCGCCCGGCGCATGGCCGATCAGCGCTTCCACCTCGTCAAACGGGATCATTTTCGCCTTAATGTGAAACGTATCTTTATATTTATGGTTATCGACCTTCGCCGTTCCTTCCGTCAGGATCAGAACCGCCTTTTCCCCCTGCAAAAAAGACATGGTCTTCGCGATCATTCCCGGCTCCACGCCCAGCGCCTCTGCCGCCTCCGCGACGGTAGCCGTCGATTCCTTCAGTTCGATCACATGATCCAGAAATCCCTTTTTCTCCAGATCTGCTTTTGCCTTTTCAAGTGACATGATGATGTTCCTCCTTCGTAAGCTGTCCCCATTTTACCACGGTTTTCCTGGGCGGGGAAGAGAAAAACTGCTGTCAGCGGCAGGTTTTCCCCCATCGCCAACAGCAGTTTTCATTTACGTCCTTATTAAATATCGAACACACCAAGCATCACAATACCAATCACAACCAGCGCGATCATCGCATAATGCTTCCAGGAAAGCTTTTCCTTTAAGAAAATTCTGCTCCAAACAACAGACGCGACGCAGTACGCGGAGATGATCGGCGCGGAGATCGCCGCATGAGCGGTATCAGAGAGCGCGAAGATATACGCGAACTGACCGGCCGTCTCGCAGAGAGCGCCGAAGTACTTCGGTCCTTCCTGTGCCACAGTAAATTTCTGTTTCTTAATAAAGCCGACATAGATAATGCAGCAGAAAGCCGCAAACAGGAATGTGAGCTCGTAAGCGCTGTTTGCCGCGGACGCAGCGTAGGAAGAGCACTCTTCCGCAGTCGCGAACAATCCAGCCGCCTCCGCCTCTCCTGCGAGCTTGTCAAGCACCATGGTATCCGCGAAGGTACCAGCCGCGTCAAGCAGGCAGTAAGCCACCGGAAGGAACAGTGCCAGCCAGGACTTTGCGTACTTGTAGTTGGACGCTGCCTGACGCTCACGGCGGAGCTCATCATCCTCTCTGGACTCTACCACACCAAGACCGATAACGCCCACGCACACGAGAGCCACCGCTCCGATGACTGCAAGGCGCATGCTTCCCTCGATCGCGTCATCCAGGGTACCTGTCAGAAAGCAGAGCACCGCAACGAGAGCACCCGAGGAGTTGCAGATCGGTGAGGAGATCGAAAGCTCGATGTATCTCAGACCGATATAGCCCAATGTCATGGACGAAATATACAGCAAAGATACCGGCAGGTAAACCAGGGCGATATGCCAGGTGACCACCGTGCCTCCTACAAAAATCGTATACAGCGCATGTACACCCATCACGATACCGACGGCGATGACCATCTTCAAGTGGGCATACTTATCATTTCCACGGCAGCCGATCTTAGAGAACAGATCAGAACCGCTCCAGCACAGAAGTGCCATCAATGCTAACCAAAACCACATATTCTCTTTCTTCCCTTTTTTCGTATTATCCCAAAACGGACCTGCCTATTATATATCCGATTTAGAATTTACGCAAGGAAATTCACTGAGAGGATTTCTCAATGCACTGCATGCAGCATTGCAGGCATCACTTAGCATCCAAATAATTTCGCAGTCTTCTCCATTCTCTCCGCAATCAGAACCCCAAACGGGCATCTGGACTCACACGCATGACATCCAATACATTCCGACGCCTTATGTTCCAACAGCTCGTAGTGGGACTGCACCGTAGCCGGAACTTCCGGCTGCATGGTTGCCAGGTCATAGAACTTGTTGATCATCGCGATATCGAGGTTCGCCACACACGGCTTGCAGTGTCCGCAGTATGTACACTCACCCCGGTAGGAATGGAACGGCGCGTTCGCGATCACAGACGCGTAATCTTTCTCCGCATCGGAAGCCGTCTCATATCCCGCTGCCGCGTCCACCTGGTCCTTCGTGTCATATCCGCACATGATGGAACAGACAGCCGGTCTCGTCAACGCGTAGTGGATGCACTGAACCGGGGTAAGACAGACACCAAACGGGGAACGTTTCGCGTCAAAAAGTCTTCCGCCCGCGAATCCCTTCATGACTGTGATTCCCACGTCATTCTCCTCACAGATCTTATAGAGCTTCGCCCGGTCCGGATCGATTCCCTTAAGTCCCGCGTCAAACTCATCCGCGAACATGGTATTGATATCATCGCTGGCCGGCAGCATGTCGAACGCCGGATTGATGCTGAACAGGATCATCTCCACATAGCCGGACTCCGCCGCCTTTACGGCAACCTTCGGGTTATGGGAACTCATGCCGATATGGCGGATAATCCCCTTTTCCTTCAGTTCCATCACGTAATCCAGATAGTCAGAGTGCTGGATCTTCTCCCACTCTTCCTCAGAATCCACATAGTGGATCATTCCGAGATCAATATAGTCGGTCTGCAGTCTCTTCAAAAGGTCCTCAAATGCCGGACGCACATATTTCATGTCTCTCGTCCGGAAATACTGCTCATCCTTCCATGTGGACCCGATATGTCCCTGAATAAACCACCGATCCCGGTTCTCCTTGATCCCCTCACCGATGATATTTCTCGATTTCGGATCCGGCATCCAGCAGTCCAGAATATTGATCCCCTTCGTTGACGCATACTTAATAAGCTCAATACTCTCCGCCTCCGGATGCCGTTCCAGCCACTCCCCGCCGAATCCGATCTCACTCACCATCAGCCCTGTTTTTCCTAATCGTCTTGTTTTCATGTGTTCCCCTCCCATATAGACCGCGGGCAGTCATATGTCCGATATGTTTTCGGTATTCTCCCATATAACCGTCCGCAGATACTTTTATTCCACGATCATATATCCCGCGCCCGCAAGCACGTTCAGCGCCGCTTCATACTTTTCCTTTTTCACAAGCACATAATCCGTATTATAAGTAGATACCGCAAAAATACTGATTCCATTCTCCGCCAGGATCCCGGATATCTTCGCGAGAATTCCGATCAGGGAAAAATCAAGGATTCCCTGGATCCGGAACAGTTTCCAGCCGTCGTCCCGCTCTATCGTGTTCTCTGGGACATTCTCCGTCAGGCATACCACGGACCGCTCCTCGTCCGTTTTTCCTAAGAAGCAGAATTCCGCGTCAAGATCCACACCGGAATAATCCTTTACTTTGCATACTGTAAAATCATATGAAAATTTTTTTATTTCCATGTTTCTCCCCTCCAAAACTCTACTGAAATGCCCCAGGCCCATCGCTCTCCGACGCGAACTTCGCGATCTTCACCGCTCCATTTCCATTCTTATCCGCGGCATAGAACGTATACGTTCCCTTCTCCGTGATCTGGAACGCCGCCATATCCTTCTCATTCACCGTAAATGCCGTTCCCTCCACGGTCCCGTTCGCAAACTCCTCGGCAGTGTGCTCTCCCTTTGCATAGTAGAGCTTATCGAGATCCCCGTCGATATCCAGAACCCGGACTGTCAGATACGTCCCATTCGTCCGCTTCGACGTCTGCATCTCGATATAAGGAGCCGTTCCATTCGCCGGTCGTGTTCCGCCGTTCTGGAATCCCTTTCTCGAGAGCTTGCTGATATCGTAGGAAAGCGCCGCCCCCACATTCAGCATGCCGCCGGACACCGTCACATCCTTAAGACTCTCCATCGGAGTCACCGTGGACATCAGGATCTCCTTCACATCCGCGACTCCGATCCCGTCAAAATAGGAATAGATCATCGCCGCCGCGCCAGACACCATCGGCGCCGCCATGGACGTTCCGCTCATATATCCATATGTGTTTCCCGGAGTCGTGCTCAAAATATAACTTCCCGGCGCCGCCAGGTCCACCGTCGTCTTTCCATAGTTGGAGCTTGCGGACAGCGCCCCGTCAAAGCTCAGATTCGCGACCGAAATAATATTGTCCAGGTCATACGCCGCCGGATAAAACGGGATCACATCCGTATCCACGCCTTTTCCCGTCTTCGGATTTCCGTTTCCCGCTGCCACAACGAACAGCATACTGGAATTCTTCATCGCCTCGTACAGCGCCTTATCATCCGTCGTCGACGTCAGACTCAGGTTGCAGATCACCGCGCCGTTGTCCTCCGCGTACTTGATCGCCTTGATGACAGCAGCCGTGCTTCCGCCGCCGTCATTTCCTCCAAGGGCCTTTAACGCCATCACACGCACCCGGTTTCCCGGAACGATTCCGGAGATTCCGATCCCGTTTCCAGTTCCGGCACTGATGGTTCCAGCCCCGTGGGTTCCATGGCTGTCCTCATCCCCGGTGAATACCTGGTTGTTATTATTGTAGAAATTCCACCCGTAAACATCGTCCACATATCCATTTCCGTCATCGTCGATGCCGTTCCCCGGAATCTCATCCGTATTGACCCACAAGGTGTCCTTCAGGTCTTCGTGGTTGTAATCAATTCCCGTGTCGATCATCGCGACGATGGTATCATGGCTTCCGTTCCCGTATTTCTCCCATGCCTGTTCCAGGTTGATGTCCACGCCGGACACCGCCTGTCTCTTTTTCACCTCCACGAGAGTCCCAAGAAGCTCCGCGTTCTCCGACGGCTGCCCAAACGGATCTGAGTAGACCGGATACTTCGTCATCTCCTCCGCCGCAAAAGACCCGTCATTGGAAAATGCCCACTGTTCCGACGCGGACGGGTCATTCGTCTGAAGCTTTTCGGAGGCGTACGCCATAAGCGGCTGTCCCGCCGTCGTCAACATCAACGCCGCCATGAATCCGGCCGCACGCCTGCAGACCGCTTTTCTCTTTCCAAAACAATTCTGATTCATAAAAATTCTCTTTTCTCCCTACATTTCCGGCCTTTTCAAACTCGCTTTCTATTGTACCAGATATTCTTGTCTTTTTCATGAATTATTTCTTTTAATTTGTTAACATACCCATATAATTAAACGGACAGGATGACATCTTTTATCATCCTGCCCGTTTTCATACACTTTAGTTCTGCTGATTTTCCGGATCCTGTCCGTTTTCAGCCTGCACGCCCGGATCCTGCTCCGCTGCGTTCTCTGAAGCCTCAGCAGCCTGCACCGGCTGGCTCTCCGCGTTCTCCGCGAACTCGCCGCCCATCCGGCTCTTCTCTTCCTTCTTGCCTTCCTCCGGCTCCGGGATTCCCTTCACCTCGCGGAAGATCTTCATGAATTCCTTACCGGTGATCGTCTCTTTCTCGATCAGGAACGCCGCGATCTGATCCATCGCGTCACGGTTTTCGGAGAGAAGACGCTTCGCCTCGGCATACGCCTCCTTCAACATCTTCATGACTTCCGTATCGATCTCAGCAGCTGTCGCGTCACCGCAGTTTAAGACGGTGCGTCCTGTCAGATACTGGTTCTCCTGGGTCTCAAGTCCCATAAGACCGAACTTCTCGGACATACCATACTGGGTGACCATCGCTCTCGCGATCCTTGTCGCCTGCTCGATATCGTTCGCCGCACCTGTGGTCACCGTATCAAATACGAGTTCCTCCGCCGCACGGCCCGCAAGAGAAACAACAAGCATTGCCTGAAGTTCCTTCTTCGTATTTAAGTATTTCTCCTCTTCCGGAACCTGCATCACATATCCCAGCGCACCCATGGTACGCGGAACGATTGTGATCTTCTGAACCGGTTCAGCGTCCTTCTGAAGAGCAGTGACGAGCGCATGACCCACCTCATGGTAGGAAACAATGCGGCGCTCTTCCTTGCTTAAGATTCTGTCTTTTTTCTCTTTTCCCACAAGGACAAGCTCTACAGCCTCAAAGAGGTCTTTCTGGGATACCGCCTGACGTCCGTTCTTGACCGCGTTGATGGCAGCCTCGTTCATCATATTCGCAAGGTCCGCGCCCACAGCGCCGGAAGTCGCAAGGGCGATCTCCTCGAAATCGACGGTCTCATCCAGGCGCACATCCTTGGAGTGTACCTTCAAAATATTCACACGGCCTTTCAGGTCCGGCTTGTCAACGATGACACGTCTGTCGAAACGGCCCGGTCTTAAAAGCGCCGGATCCAGGATCTCCGGACGGTTCGTCGCGCCCAGGACGAGAAGTCCCTTGGAAGAATCAAATCCATCCATCTCGGAAAGCAGCTGGTTTAAGGTCTGCTCTCTCTCATCATTTCCGCCCATCCGGCTGTCACGGCTGCGTCCGATTGCATCGATCTCATCGATGAAGATGATACACGGTGCGGACTGCTGGGCCTGCTTGAAGAGGTCACGGACACGGGACGCGCCCACTCCGACGAACATCTCCACGAAATCGGAACCGGAAAGGGAATAGAACGGAACATGTGCCTCACCGGCTACCGCCTTCGCAAGCAGCGTTTTACCGGTTCCTGGAGGTCCCACAAGGAGAGCTCCTTTCGGCAGTTTTGCACCGATCTTTGAATATTTCTGCGGGTTATGCAGGAAATCGACGATCTCCACCAGGGATTCCTTCGCCTCATCCTCGCCCGCTACATCCGCGAACGTAACTCCTGTCTCCTTCTGGACGTAGACCTTGGCGTTGCTCTTTCCAACGCCCATCATTCCTCCGCCGCCCATACGGCTGTACATCATATAGAGAAGTCCGATCATAAGCGCCGACGGGAGTACCCATCCCATCAGGAAGTTTAAAATACTCGCGCTCGTGCTCGTATCTTCCGCCACCACATGGACTCCGTTGGAATCTAAAAGTCTCTCAGCCAGATCGGAATCCGGGATTCTCACTGTATAATACTGGATGAAGCGGGAAAGCTTCGTGGAAGAAGTCTTCGGCGTTAAATAGATCCGGTTGCCGGAAAGCTTCGCCGTATCGATCTCTCCCTCTTTTAAGTACTCCACAAACTCCTCATACCCAAGTTCCTGGGTCTGGTTTTTGCGGACCATGTTGTTCATGACGGTCACAGCGATCAGCGTGATCACAAGGATCAGGGCAAGAACCCCGATATTCTGTCCGCTCGGCCGCTTTCTGCCATTTCTGTTCTGATTGTTGTTGTCCATTGATTTTCTCCACTTCTTTTGCGCATATATCACCTTTGGGTATACTGACCCATGATTTCGTGATACCTAATCATTATAAGTTGAGTTTCCCCATAAGGCAATAAAAAAAGTATGAAATTTCTATGTTTACAAAAAATTTCAGAAACGCTACAATACAACATGGATAGCAATTTTATCATT
>Ga0129312_1000936_pt1 | contig 19754 bp, 16 predicted proteins | sample O827metagenome_FD_94434 | JGI IMG/M metagenome (GOLD analysis project Ga0129312, IMG submission 94434) | Orangutan group fecal microbial communities from Wisconsin, USA - O827 metagenome | ecosystem: Host-associated > Mammals > Digestive system > Large intestine > Fecal | place: USA: Wisconsin... | reverse complement strand
TATTTTTCTGAGAGTGCAGGATAAAAAACGTAGGCGTAGCGGGCTACGCTGAGGATTTTTATCCTGTGCTATCGGGAAAATAGGCAAGTGATATGGGGTAGTTAATTTAAAACTGTTATACTAATAAAAACGAAAAAGAGGAACAGGCTATGAAGGTATTTGAACAGGCTTCCGATTTAATCGGCAATACACCGCTTGTGCGGCTGAATGGATATCAGAAGGAAAAGAAACTGGACGCAGAGCTTTTGGCAAAGCTTGAATATTTTAATCCGGCGGGCAGCGTGAAGGACCGGGTAGCGCTTTACATGCTGCTGGATGCACAGGAAAAAGGACTTTTGAAAAGAGATTCTGTCATTATTGAACCGACCAGTGGCAATACCGGAATCGGACTTGCCGCAGTAGCCGCAGAAAAGGGAATCCGGACGATCATTGTGATGCCGGATACCATGAGCATTGAGCGGAGAAACATTCTGAAGGCATACGGAGCAGAGCTTGTTCTGACCGATGGAAAGCTAGGAATGAAGGGTGCCATTGCAAAGGCTAACGAGCTTGCAGAGGAAATTCCCCATAGCTTTATTCCGGGGCAGTTCACCAATGATGCCAACCCTCTTGCACACTATAAAACAACCGGCCCGGAAATCTGGAAGGATACCGACGGGGATGTGGATATCCTGGTTGCCGGTGTCGGAACCGGTGGAACACTTTCCGGTGCAGGGCGTTATCTGAAGGAACAAAACCCTGATATTCAGGTGGTTGCCGTCGAGCCGAAGGATTCGCCGGTGTTGTCCGAAGGGAGAGCCGGATCGCATAAGCTTCAGGGAATCGGAGCCGGATTTGTGCCGCGGACACTGGATATTGACATTTATGATGAAGTCTTTCCGGTTACCACACAGCAGGCTTATGATGCCGCCCGTCTTCTTGCGAAAGAAGATGCGATTCTGGCAGGAATTTCATCCGGTGCAGCACTCTATGCAGCAGAAGTTTTGGCAAAGCGTCCGGAAAACAGAGGAAAGCGGATTGTGATTATTATCCCGGACAGCGGAGAGAAATACTTATCGGAACCGGTGTATGAATAGTTACATATTTAGAGTAAAGCTATATTATGAAACAATATTTGCAAAAGGAGTTCAGGAAAATGAGCATACAGGAAGAAACCGTACATACTCAGAATAAAATAGAGGTGAAGGATGTCTGCTTTGATTATGTGGATAAGAAGAGCTCCTTTGCAGCTCTTGATCATATCAATCTTTCGATCAAAGAGGGCGAATTCATCTGTATCTTAGGCTCCTCAGGATGTGGCAAGTCCACTCTTTTAGGACTCCTGAACGGTTTGAATAAGGCAAAGTCCGGCAAGATTCTGTTGGATGGAAAGCCGATTGCAGGCCCGGGACCGGATCGTGCGGTTGTTTTCCAGCAGTATTCGCTTTTTCCGTGGCTGACCGCAAAGGGAAATATCCTGTTTGGCATTAAGCAGAGCGGAAAGAAGTATTCGAAGAAGGAACGGGAAGAGAAAGCCGAAGAATATCTTCGCAGTGTAGGACTTGCAGCGGCCAGGGATAAATATCCGAGCCAGTTAAGCGGTGGAATGAAGCAGAGAGTTGCAGTTGCGCGTGCGCTGGCACTTGAATCGGACGTGCTGCTCTTAGATGAACCCTTTGGTGCGATTGATCCGAAGCTTCGTTTAGAGCTACAGGAGCTGGTATCTTCTCTTTGCACAACACATAAGAAAACCGTGGTTTTTGTGACACATGATATTGATGAGGCCATTCTGCTTGCAGACCGGATCGTGGTAATGAAACCGGGAAAAATCCGCAGCATTCTTCAGGTAGAGCTTCCTCATCCGAGAAAACGTGATGACCTGATTGGAACGCAGGGCTATGAAAAGCTTCACCGGAAGCTGATTGCCAGCTTTTACGAGCAGGTACAGGACAATATTGATGCGGGGGTAGCATTATGAAAAAATTATTACTGCCAAAGAGCTATTATCTGGAATTTGCAGCTGCAACGCTGCTTTATATTGTGAATGTACTGCTCACCCTGTTTTTCCCTTATTTTACCGCACATAAAGCATATTATGACAGTACAGCATATATTACCGTATTGACTACGGCTTACCTTATTTATGTGATTCGTATTCATCTGACCGCGAAAAAAAGCGCATCGGATATTGCCGTTGTATTATTTACTTTTTTTATCCTTTGGGAGCTTTCCTATAAGCTGGGACTCATACATAATGATCTGCTGATTCCTTCGCCGGAGGGTCTGTTCCATGTATTCGTGGAAAAGCCTGCGGAAATCGGTGCGGACGTACTTGGTTCCCTGCAGCTTCTGTTCTGGGGCTTCCTTCTGGCAGTCGTATCCGGCACAATTTTAGGACTTCTTGCAGGCTGGATTCCGAGAGTAAGAGAAGTGCTGCTTCCCTTATCCAATGTGATTACATTGATTCCGCCGTTGATGTTTTCGGCGTATCTGATTATGATTTTTTCCACCTTCCGTCAGGCTGCGATTGCCGTAATCTTCTTTGCCGTGTTCTGGCCGACCTTTCAGGGAATGGTGGCAAGAGTGGCACAGATTGACAAGGCTGTCATTGAAGCAGCCAGAACCATGGGAGTTGGAACGGCAGGTATGCTGGTTAAGGTGATTTTCCCATACTGCCTTCCGGGAATTATCAAGAGTATTTCGAAGAGCCTGCGAGGCGCCTTCATGTGCTTGTCCGGTGCAGAAATGCTGGGAATTAACCTTGGTATCGGATATTTTATTGAGAAATACAAGAGCTTTGCAGATTACCGGTGCGTGCTTGCCGGCATTGTGACAGTTGGTGTTATTACGACAATTATCGATCTGACGGTCAACAAAGTGGAATCAACCGTGATCCGGTGGGAGGGCTAGTCGGAAACAGCAGCATTGTGAGTGCAGGAGAGGTTTGCAGTATGATTTGCAGCTTTGCCATACGAAAGGATGGAGAATCAGATGAAAACGATCAGAGTAAAGGAAGAATGGCAGCGGGCAGGTGTTTACTATGTTCGGACGCAGGCTATGGTGTTAGGTTTTAATTTAAGCCTGGAAGGAGAATTTGCCGACGATACGCCGGACGGAAAATATATTCTGGTGACAGATGATTACGGGAAGCCGTTGAGTACGAACCGGATTCATCTGCTCCCGGAACGAAACCTTGCGAAGATCGAGCGTGTAGCCACAATCTCCACGGCAAGGGGACTTGGTGCCGGGGCAGCGGGAATCCTTGCAGCCGAAGATTGGATCCGGGAGCTTGGATATTCCCATATCGTGATTACCAGCCGCAAAGAGGCTGAAGGATTCTATCACAAGCTCGGTTATATCACCAGAGAAGATATGAATCCCGATACGTTGGAATTAAAAAAACCGTCAGATCCGGTAAGAGAAGTACGGGATCCGAGATTCATCTGTGTTTATATGGAAAAGCAGCTGTAGTGGCTGCTTTTTTTGTTGCCATGCATATGAGAAAATGATCCAGTGGATCATTTTTGAGTGCAAAGCATTTAGAGAAAGTGAATGATATTAATTTATGCATTGTGTAATTTTATGATATATTGTATAATATACACATCGTGTAAGCAGGAGGCATCAACAATGGAAGAAATGACAGAGTGCCAGATTGAAATTAAAAGATTACGGGAAGAGTCTGGAATGAATCGGAAAGAATTTTGTGCTTATTTTAATATTCCATATAGAACGGTTACAGAATGGGAAAGAGGAACCCGTAATGCTCCTGAATATCTGCTTAGGTTATTAGCATATTATGTTCGAATGGAACGGCTTAGAAATAAACAGGAGAAAAATCATGGCGAAGATCGTTAAAGATACTATTCATGCGGATGGAATTGATATAGGAATTTATACGACTGATTTTGAAAATGAGTTTATTTCATTGACCGATATTGCAAAATATAAAAATTCATATGATCCCAGATATGCAATACAGAATTGGATGAGAAACAGAAATACCATTGAATTTCTTGGTATATGGGAAATGTTGTCAAATCCTAATTTTAACCGTGTGCAATTCGAAGCGGTTAAAAATGAAGCTGGATTGAATAGATTTATTATGACACCAACGAAATGGATTGAAGAGATGAATGCAATTGGCATTGTTTCAAAGGCGGGACGTTACGGTGGTACATATGCTCATGCTGACATTGCCTTTGAATTTGCATCATGGATATCGGCAGAGTTTAAGGTTTATATAATTAAAGATTACCAACGATTGAAGAAAGAAGAAAATAGCCGTTTATCTCTTAAGTTAATTGACCACAATCCCTTGTACCCTTGAAAATCAAGGTATTTAGCCCATTTCCCTTATGTGATTTCGGGTTCTTTCCCTTACTTTTGCCCTTATGAGTGATCTATAAGGGCAATTTTTTTTCGGGGCGTTTCAGATGATCTTGTCGAGCAGCTTTGCGGAAGATTTCTTTGACTCTCTTGAGGCGTGTGCGTAGATGTTCATGGTGGTGCTAACATCTGAGTGGCCGAGCAGTTCCTGCACATCCTTGGGCTTAGCACCATTCGCCAGAAGATTCGTCGTGTAAGTGTGCCGCAGTACATGGAAGTGGAAGCCTTCAAATCCCGGCAGCCTCTGTGATGCATACTTGCAGGCAGTTCCAACGGAACTTGGTCTCATAAGCGTACCATCCGTGCGTCTGCAAACGAAGTCGATCTCGTTATAATCTTCCGGAACTTCTTCGGCTCTGTTCAAGGGATAATACTCATAGTAGGTACGGTTCTTTTCACGGACTTCCTTGTAGTAGCAGTTGTGATAGAGAGGACCGTATTCTTTCTCTTCCTGTTTTCTGCGTTTCTTTGCTTCTTTTAGTATTTCCGTAAGCGTGTCTCCGAAATCCACGATCCTTACCTTTGAACGCTTTGTGGTACCGATCTCGACCTTATGTCTCTGTGGACTGTATTTTACGCTTCTGCGTACTGTGAGATACTGCTCAGTCAGGTTGATGTCCTGCCAGGTGAGTCCGGCAACCTCTCCGATACGAAGTCCCGTGTAGTATGAGATCTGAACCGGCAGGATAGCATCGGGGTGATGCTTTTCCATGTAGTCGATCAGGTCTTTGTACATTTCGGGAGTCAGCGGCTTTATGTTTTCTTCCGATTCATCCTCTGTTACGAACAGATCCGCATCGGATGTTTTCTTTCTCATAATCACATACTGCATCGGATTAAATGTGATGTATTTCTTTGGAAAGACCGCATACCGGAATGCTTGGTTAAGTATCGCGTGATACGTGTTAGCGTAATCCTTCTTGTAGCCGTTCTTTGCATCAAAGTCACCTTCCCGTCCTCCGAACGTCACAAGATCCATAAGTCCCTGAAGGTGCTCGGATGTTACGGTGCTAAGCTTTCTCTTGCTTATCGGATGCTTATGCATACGCTTGATAGAGTGGAGATAGAGCTGCACTGTCCCGTTTGCCAGGGGACCTGTCTTAAGTTCTTCCTCTGCCCAGTTGTCAAGGAGCTCACCGAGAGTGATGTTTTCGGGCTTTGCGATAAACTTCTTACTGTCGTAATCATCCATCGCCGCTCTTAACAGTTTCTCGGTCTCGCTTTTACTTTCGGTACCTGCGTACTCTTTCTGGATGAGCTTGCCGCTGGCGTCTTGCACATAAAAGCGGTAGTACCATTTTTTACCTTTCTTTCTAACAGATCCTTTTGCCATAAATGATTCACCTTTCTTTGCCGGCAATCGGAACTGTTGAAATGCTCTTACTAACTATACGATAAATCCGTGTGATTATCTACTCTTCATCTGCGTAAGTATTCATAAGATTCTTAAGACGCTGCCCTGCTTTATCCGGATTCTTAGGGTAGAGCCTTATCACATCGGCGATATCGTTATAGGCATTGGCGGAATGATTGACTTCCCGGAGGAAGCCGATCTCATTGTATTCCTTAACGGAATCAATTCCCATTGCCGTAGCAATATCTTTATTCTTTTCATTGTTTAAGAAATTCGCACAACCAAACTTAAATGATCCAAGGAACAGTTCGTACTCGGAGAGCATATATATGAGAAGGTCTTTTGAAAAAGCAAACTGTTCCTCGTTAAGTTCATTTTGTGCAGTCACAGACAGACGCCCCATCAGATCGCGGATCTGTATGTCTCTTTTGTCTGTAACATCTGATTCGTACTCATCGGTTTCACCTTTCAACCATTCAACGGATACATGAAGTGCTTCCGCCAGTCCCTCAAGGATGAGCTTCTTTGTATTGTCAATTGTTCCTGCTTCATAGCGCTGTATGGTGGATGCGTTAACATCCATAAGTTCTGCTATGTACTTCTGATGGAGCCCAAGCTCGGTACGCCTTTGCTTGATACGGCTTCCGATCTTTTTGCGTAAATCCTTATCTTTCATCTGATCACGCCTCCCATATCGGTGTATTGTACCTCTTACCGCTAATAAAGAGAAAAAACGAAGGCTCTCCCGAAGGTTCGCTTTGAACCATTTTTCGGAGCTATTGCTTTTACTTCCTGCTGACCGGAGACTGTCTCCGGCGTGTACATTTGTACTCTATCATATATTTAATCAAAATGCAATATGCAAACAAATATATTTTTTATAAATGCAAAACGCTTTACAATAATTGCAAGATGATATAAAGTAGCCATACACAGGAATTGCATAATGCAATCAAAAGGAGGTGAATGCAAATGCGTGAAAGCAAAATAGCGTATTCCATCGAGGAAGCTGCGGACTGTACCGGTATCGGTAGAAATACGATCCGCAAGCTGATCGAATGGGAAAAGCTCCCTGTACTTAAGGTAGGGCGTAAGCTTCTGATCCGGGCGGACACAATGGAGAGGTTCATGCGGGTGAATGAAGGGAACGACCTGCGAAACAGGGATGAAGTAAAGCCGGTATGCAATCTTACGGCGTAGAGCCGGAAGTGGATGCGTATCAGGCGGAACATGAGCGTAATGGCAGATGCCAAAGAATGAGTGTGATCGTTAAGGAAAGGAGAAGGAAAAGATGCCAAGAGCAGAAAAGACGACAAAGGAACTGAAAAAAGATCTGGATCGTATCACCGAAAAGTACGAGCGCGCACTTGAAAAGGATAACCGCAGGATCGCGGATGTCGTGCGCAAGTATTTCGGTGACGAGCCGGATATGGAGAGGCTCGATGATGTTCTATCGAAAGCGGCGTATAAATCCTGCACTTTCGTATCATCGGGCAAGGAAAGCCCCGCTGCAAAGGTACAGACTGTTCCGAAGAAGGAAAAGACTTCAGAGGAACAGATTGTACCGACAGACGGGACGGATGAAGGAGATGACTAAGGTGGGTGCGTTCAGAGTGTACCGGAGCCGCCTTGATCTATCGACGGGCGGGGCTTTAATGGAGCCAAACGCTTTATGTTTGGCTCCTACGAGGTCTCGGGGCAGCGCCCTGAGCAAGCTACCAAAATCCCATTTTGGTATAGCTTGCCTATACCAGAAAGATTTCTGGCTATGGAGAGGATAAAGACATGGCAAACTATGAAAAATTTGTAAGAGGAGACTACGGGCTTTTTGCACACTGTGAAAGGAAAAAGGATGAATTCGGTAATTACATCACTTTCGGGAATGAGCGTATCGATCCCACGAGAACGCATCTGAACTATAACCTCTGTCCCGATAACAGGGAACAAAGGGAGATACTTGAGGCACGCCTTTCGGACCCTAACATTAAGTGTATGAACCGCCCTGATGTGAATGTGTTTGGAAGCTGGTGCGTGACATTACCAACACATGCACCGGATCTGGATGAGAACGGCGCTATCATATATGAGGAGCAGGAAGTACATCATAAGGACGGTACGGTGACGGTGGAAAATGTTCCGAGGATGCATGAGATATATTATACCGATGAACAAATTAAGATGTTCTTTCTGTTGGTGTATGCGTTCTTGATAGGTAGGTACGGAGAGGAAAATGTGATCTCCGCATATGTACATATGGATGAAACGACTCCGCATATGCACTTCCTCTTCACACCGGTCGTTGATGATAAGAAGTGGAATGAAACACCCCGATAAACCGCCACGGAAAAAGGTATGTGCAAAGCAACTTATGAACAAGACCGAGTTGAATATGTTCCATCGTGTATTTCAGGAATACCTTGATGAACACTCCGAAAAGGATCTTTATCCGGTACTTAACGGTACGACCATTGGCGGAGCGCGTACCATTGCGGAGATGAAAGCGGAAAACGCATTGGAAGAGGCAATCATGGCTTCTGCACAGGCGAATGCGACAAAAAAGCTGGCCGAAGAAGAAATGGAAAAGATTGATGCCGAGGTACTGAAGGTACAACAAGGTGCTCAGGAGTATATCGAAACACTTCATAAAAGGGAAGATGCCGCCCTGAATGAGGTAATGAATGAGTTTGATGAATGGGCTAAAGGCGAGGAACAAAAGGAATGTGCCAATGTTAGGGAAATTAAACAGTCTTTGGAAATTCTCGGAGCAACACCGGACACGGAACAACCTTTGACTGAACTTGCAAAATCACTTGATAAACCGCTTATAGGAAAAGACGGAAAAACATATGTTGCCATTCCCAGCCCCGGAAAACTGATACCTCTTTTGAAAAAGGTCGTAAGCAGGATACTGGGAGCGTTCGGATGGAGTCATTCTATGCAGAAGAAAACGATGGAGCATGTGGAACACGCAAGGGCATCCCTTAAAGCAAAACTTCCACAGAAAAAGATCGAGGTTGATCAGATAAATGAGGCACGCTGGGCTTCAGAACAAGAGAAATGCTTGGCCAGAAAGCTGGGAAAACAAGAGCCAATAATATGATAGGCTACTTTGTATAGCTGACAGGAAGACCGCATAAAATGACAGTTACAAGTGGATAAATGTATTGCAAATGTTCCACATTTTGTGTACAATGTTCTTTGGAGGATTCTGCATATGGATAAAGACAATAAAACATATTCAATGAGTATACGGGTTAGTGAAGAAGAACTGGAGCGTTTGAAACATGCGGCTCGATTGGAGTCTTATTCTTCATATAGCGAATTTATCCGTAGGACTGCGCTTATCGAGGCTTCTAGAATTATTAATAACGCCGAGACGAATATAATTCAAAAAGAAGATTAAGTCCACAATAATGGACAGCCAATCGAGTAGAATATATAAAAAACTGTTATAGGAGGCTTTGATGGATATTAAAAAGCTTAAAAATCTAGTGATTCAGTTTCAAAAGAATCGAGATTATTATCATGATGCAAAAAATGCTTATAATGAGCAGTCGTGTAGAGACGAATATATCAGCCCTCTTCTAGAGTGCTTTGGTTGGGATGTTCAGAATGCTGCAGGGAAAGACCCTCAGTACAGAGAAGTAAGAGTAGAGAAGGTTACAAGAAAAACAGATCGTATAGACTATACACTTACTTTAAACGGAGTAGATAAGATTTTTGTTGAAGCAAAGAAGCCTATGGTAGATATCACGCGTGATCCTGAACCAGCAAAACAAGCAAGAAGGTATGGATACAATGCAAAGCACAGTGTAGCGGTACTGACAAACTTTGAGGACTTAATGATTTATGATGTCACTTATGAGCCGAAAGAGTCAGATGATGCTAGAGTGGCTTTGTATAAGCATTACAATTATACGGATTATGTTTCTAAGTATGCGGAAATAGCTAAAATACTGCTTAGAGACAATGTTTATGATGGCCATTTTGATTCGTTGGTCAATACAGAATTTATTACAGACACAAGAGACCGAATTCAAGTGGATCGGTTATTCCTGCAGCTTATTAATGGCTGGCGAAAAGGAATAGGTGAATATCTGTATTCCAAGGATGCAAAGTATCATGATGAAGAGGTTTTGAATGACTCTGTTCAATCCTTTATTAATCAGATCATATTTCTCAGAATATGCGAAGATAACAATTTGCCCTTATATCAAAATCTAAAAAGTGTTGTTGGAGATAGAGAAAAATTAAAGAGTGAAATGCATTCGCTTATTACTGCGGCGGATAAGCGTTATAATTCTGGTCTATTCAAAAGTGATGATGCAATTCTTGACTTAAGTGTTGATGTTATCTGGGAAGTAATTGACTCCATCTATTATCCAAAGAGTCCATACTTATTCAACGTTATTGAGCCAAGCTTGCTTGGAAAAATATATGAAACATATTTGACACAAAAGCTCGTTGTCAATAACCGATCGCATTCAGTAGCACTCGGAGATAAAGAAGAATACTTATTCAGATCTATCGTTACAACACCGATAGAGCTCGTTAAATCTATGGTGAAAATGGCACTTACGCCAATTTGTGAGGGTAAGACTCCGGAAGAGATCAAGAAAATCAGAATAGCGGATATCGCTTGCGGTTCAGGCGTGTTCTTAGTTGAAGCTTTTCAATTTCTGGTTGATTGGGTAACTAATTGGTACTTAAGAAACGAACCAAACCATCTTATAGAGATTGATAATGGAGAGAAAAAAATTCCGTTTGTGGAAAAGAAGGATATTTTAGTCAATTCAATATACGGAGTTGATATAGATGCACATGCTGTTGAGACGGCTAAGTTTTCGCTACTTGTTAAGCTGCTTGAAAAAGAAACGGGACCGTCTATTTCTTCTGAAACGCCTGCACTTCCAGACTTGGCAGACAACATCAGACATGGTAATTCGCTTGTGGAAAAAGCAGATATTAAGAGATGTACATTAAACAAGGTATTGAAGATAATTCCGTTTGAATGGTCGAGCATAAATAACGGGGGGAAGTTTGATGTAATTGTTGGAAATCCGCCCTATGTTAAAACGGAGGATATGCGGAAACTGACTTCAAATTACGAATTTGAAATTTATACCGAAAAGTACTTGTCCGCATATAAGCAATTCGATAAGTATTTTCTGTTTATTGAAAGGGCGTTTGAACTACTGAAACCTAGCGGTAGACTGTGCTATATTGTTCCGAATAAGTTTTTTACAAACCCTGCGGGTTCAAAACTGAGAGCGTGTATCGGAAACAGACTCGAAATGATTGCAGATTTTGGCGAAAACCAGCTTTTCGAGGATAAGACGATATATAGTTCAATTATTATGGCAAAACAGGGCGGAACAGAAACCACCATTTATAGGAAATATTCTTCGTCAAGAGATTTATGGATAGAGTCATTTTCGGAATCTGCGGAGTTGGATGCAAGTATGTTTGGAGAAGATCCGTGGGTGTTTTCTACAGATGCTGGAATTGACAGTTTGTTGGAGAACCTGAGTTCTAAGATGATCCCGCTTTCCGCTGTGGTTAATTTATTCAATGGAATACAGACCAGTGCAGAACGTGCAGAAAAGTTCTCCGATAAGAAGGAAGTATATTGGTTCGATGAGGATGCTATAAAAAGCGAAACAGCAGATGCTTTTGTGATTGAAAAATATGGGAAAAGATACACTATCGAGAAATCTATATTGAAGCCGTATTTTAAGCCCACAAAGCAGAATGAAAAAGGTATGAACAGCTATAGTATTCTTCGGACAGATAAGCGGATCATTTTTCCCTATAACACGGATGGTTCTCTGATCTCAATTGATGTAATGAGAAGTTCGTATCCTGGGGCTTTTGAGTACTTGACTGATTGCTATGACAGACTTGTTCCAAAAGTATTAAGTAAAAGAAATGTTGGAAGAGATGTAAAAGATGCAACTCCTGATACATGGTACAAATATGGAAGAACGCAGGCATTAACATCTTTTATTAATACACCCAAATTGATTGTAAAGGTTCTTTGCAAAGAACAGCCAATGTATGCTTATGATGAGAATGATTTCCTAATTGCATCTGGAGGAACCGCCGGTTATTGCGCAATAAGCAAGAAGTCAGGTTCTCCATATGACTTGGAATATATTCAGGCGTGGTTATCACATCCTTATACTGAAAAGATAGTCAGAATGCGTGGAAGCATTTTTGAAGGCGGCTTTGTGTCGAGAGGCACAAGTGTTCTTTCACAATTACCCTTCGTAATGCTTGACTTTAAAGATTCAAAACAGAAAAAACTATATGATTCTGTGGTTAAGACAACCCGAAAAGTATACGACATTAACAACAAAATCTGTGGAACTAATGACAGAGCAAAGTTGAATATTTTAAGAGATGAAAAGGCGAATCTTATAGAGTCGATACAGGAAGCAATAAAAAAAGTATACGAACAGGACTTTAGGTGATTTTATGATTTTAAAAGAAGACAGTACGGAGCAAAAGCTAAGAGGTGCCTATTACACCCCAACAAGGTTGGCACAATACATAGTTAATTTGCTGCGAGATCAGTATCCTGCGGGAAATGTCTTGGAGCCAAGCTGTGGTGACGGTGTTTTTTTGGATGCAATGAAAGCAGAAGGCAGCCTAAAAAACTATAAAAGTATCACAGCGGTGGAGATAGAAGAAGATGAGACTTCCAAGTTAAAAGAGAAATATGCTGACTGTCGGAATGTAAAAGTATTAAATAGTGATTTCTTTGACTTTTATAAAGACAAGAAGCACACAAAGTATGATTTGATTGTTGGGAATCCGCCGTATATTCGTTATCAATATCTGGAAAACAATCAAAGAGAATTAATGTCTGAAATAATTACGGAACACGGAATGAAGCCTAATAAGCTTATTAATACTTGGGTTGCTTTTGCTGTTGCTTGTGTGCATATGCTATCGAAGGAAGGCACGATTGCGTTTGTAATTCCGGCAGAGATTCTTCAAGTTGCATATGCAGAAGAATTGCGCATATACTTAGCAAATTCGCTGGAGAAGATTACTGTTATAACATTTGAACAGCTTGTTTTTTCTGATATTGAACAGGAAGTAGTTGTTCTGATTGGGAAAAAGGGTGATGGCTCAAAAGGTATTAGAATTGTACAAAGGCAGAATCTGGATGACCTTATTTTAAAAAACATAAGTGAAGAATACCAGCCAATGGAAGATGTGCATGAAAAATGGACAAGATATTTTACATCTTTACGGGAAAATGAATTAGTCAGTAGCATTAGAAATGATGATAGATTTTGGAAACTGTCTGATGCCGCAATAATTAATGTTGGTATTACCACTGGAAATAACAAGTATTTTTCCGTCACTCAAAAGACAGTTGATCAATATGGACTTGCTAATGTTTGCCGTCCATTGATAGGCAGAAGCTCCCATGCAAATAGTTTGTTTTTTGAAGAAGCTGATTGGAAAGAGAATGTTAATAGTAACAAGGCTGCCTACTTGATTGACTTTCCGGATATTCCTTTTTCAGAATATGATGAAGGTCATCGGAAGTATATTCAAGAAGGAGAAAAAAACAAGGACAACGAAGGCTATAAATGCAGAATTCGAGATCGATGGTATAGAATTCCATCAATATGGGTTCCAGATGCTTTCTTTTTGAGAAGAAATAATATCTATCCCAAATTTGTCATTAACAGATGTAACGCTGTTTCGACTGATACCATGCACAGATTGAAGTTTAACGAAGGGGTAGATGTTAAAAGGGTAGTTTTGTCTTACTATAACAGTATATCTTTTGCATTTACAGAACTTTGTGGCAGAAGTTATGGTGGTGGAGTTTTAGAGATTCTACCCGGTGAAGTCGGTGAAATATTTGTTCCAAAACTAGATGAAGTACCGGATGAGATTGTAGATTCAGTATTGACTGAAATCGATTCTATCATTCGTAAAAATGATGATATAGAAAGTGTTTTGGATATTGTAGACAAAAGAATAATGGAAGCGTATTTGAGCATATCACAAGATTTTTGCACGGAAGCACGAGACATATGGAAAAAACTTCAGGCACGTCGGTTGGGTCGAGGATAAAACTATCAGACATTGAGATGCAAGTATAAAAGCTTATTAAAAATCATTCGCTTCGCATAATTTAAAATACTAACATCATAAAGAAATGAGCGATTGGGAAATCATGATCTATGACGCTACGGTACTTTTGTGTCTGGTAGCACTCAAAGGTTTAGAGCTGAAGATAGATATGCTTCTGCCGAAATTGGAGTAAAAAGATTTCTGGTTCTGTCGATTAAGGGACTATTGTTTGCTTGGATGCAGATTTTCGCAGAAAAATGGAAATTGGGAGAGATTAAATGAAATCAAAACTAAAACAGTCGCAGAGACTTATTGTAGCTTTTGCATATGTGATTACCATTGTGGTGGCGTATAGCGTTCTTGGAGGTCCAATTGCTGATATTCTGAATCAAAAGGACCAAGCTTCGGTTTGGTTTTTTTCTGGAATTCTATTGGTTATTATGGGGAAATATGTCACGGAACCATATTTCAGTTCACCTTCTGATACACTGTCAAATAGTATTTCGTTAACATTATTCTTAACCACACTTATTAATAAAAATGAATTGATAGGGTATTGGTTTTTAATAGTCTATTCTCTGTCGATGTTTTTTTTGAGCATAATACATATTGTTTTAAAGAATACTAGCATTAAGTTTAAAAGAATTAGTTTTTATTTACTCAAAAGTGTTGGTTCTTCTAAATGTATGTTTTCAGCCATATATTTGCTAGCGGCATATTCATATTTTCAGACTAGGATTCCTATGTTAGTAGTTTCTATTGCAATATGGATTTCATTAGCTTTTTGTGATGTATATGAACTGTTACTTAAATGGCTGACCGGATTGTGGAAAAGTGCTACAAAAAAGAAAAGCGCAGAGATTGGTGTGGCGGTAAAGAATAACAATGATAATATTTTTCACGTTGAAATACCTAAAGATCGGGAAGATATGGAGACAATCTTTTCGAGCAGAAATGAACTATTTGCCATAAAAACAGCAGTAAATACATATAGTGTGGCACTTTGCGTAGATACAAAGATGCTTTTAAAAAGCATTTGGATAGAATTGTTATTACTTAATGAGAACGGAAAGCATATATCATTTGACAAATCTGACGCAGATAAATTTGGCATCATACTTCTTGGAGGAGAAGAATTGGGCTCCACATTTATGCTAAATAAGGAGACAATTGATACGGTATGGTGGAATCGGATTGTCGTAGCACCTGAATACTCAAGAATGAACAGTTTTATTGGTTTTATATTACCTGACTCAAATATCAGTTTAATACGTTTTAGTATTTGCAGAGCCGAGGATGGAATCATAACAGAAGGATCTATAGTCGAAACTGCCATAAATGGTAAGAAAACCCTTTACCAAGTGGTAAATGGTGTAACGAAGGAAGAAAGTAATCTCACCATGAGTTCTGATGGCTATATGTGTGCATTGGCTAGAAAACTGGGCGTATATAATTATGAAAGCATGGAACTACAATCTGCCAAGTGGACGCCATATACTAATGAGCCGGTATACTTATGCAATACAAATGAATCAACTGATTTCAAGAATATTGCAAATACTGCCATTGGACATCTGCCCTTGTCTGATATGAGAATTCCTATTAAGGATATAAATGCGCTGGTAACTCATAATACAGCTATTTTGGGTATTCTAGGCGTCGGAAAATCCTGTCTAACATTTGAGTTAATAAAGAAAATTGTTTCGGAAGGAATTAAGGTTGTTTGTATAGATATTACAAATCAATATGGTAGTGGGAATGGTTTATCAGCATATATTCCATCTGATGTAATTCAAGATGATCTTGAGCAAAGGGAAATAGATAGTTTGAAAAACTCATCTACTAAGACGGGTTCTGATAATGTTGCGGAACAATGGGGAAATCTAGGTGAGTATAAAAATATAATAGAACGCTATTTAAAAGGCTTTTTATCAGACACAAATACGAAAAAAAATGTATTTATTTTAAATCCAGATAATCATGAGGTAAAGAAAGCTGCTACTGCTTTCAAAATATCAGAGTCAGTTGATGTATCAGTGGTGGAGAAGACAAAAATAATTTCAGAAAAGTTGCTTAAAACATGCATGGATATGGGACAAACCCAGAAGGCAAGATGTTGTATCGTTTTTGAAGAGGCTCACTCGCTGACTCCAGAGTGGAATTCTGTTGTTAATTCAGGTGATGAGAAGCACTCAAATGGTACTGCAAAGGTTATTTTGCAAGGGAGAAAATATGGTCTTGGATGTATTTTGGTAACGCAACGAACAGCAAATGTTACTAAAAGCATTTTAAACCAGTGTAATACTATTTTTGCACTGCGCGTTTTTGATGATACAGGAAAATCTTTTTTGGAAAACTATATCGGGAAGGATTATTCTGATGTATTGCCAACTTTGGAGGAACGACATGCTGTTGCAATAGGAAAGGGATTAAAACTGAAGCAGCCTGTAATTATTCAACTTAATGATGCGAAGTATGTACGAGAGGAATTTGTCCATAATAACGATGAAATATGTTGTGAAGATGATATGGTTATAGAATCTGAAATTGACTAATGCAAATCACGCTAAAAAGATAAATAATCTTCATGATATATTGGTAGATTAGTTAAGGAATGAGGATGGTTGTTATGACGGCTAGCATGTACTATAAGTGTAAAATATGTGGTTGTATATGCAATTTGAAATATCAAATGGGATATTCCCGAAAGCATCCAATACGTTACAGATGTAAATGTGGTGTTTCTATGCGGGGTTCATTTGAAAAAGGCAAAGGAATATCGTTTGAGAATGCTGTTGAAGCAGAAGATAAAATGCCAGAATTTGTTGTTTATTGCTCTGGAGAATTTTTTACGGTTCCTCCTTTTGCTGTTAATTCATATGAAGAAACAATAGCGTCAGTTCCGCCTCCTTTTATACTTGCGACACAATTATTGGATTATGATAATTATGTAAAGGAGTTTCAACACATTTTATCGTATAGAGATGTAAGACATCCTTATGTAAGAGCAATAAACGAACTCTATGCGGCAGGTAATATTGAAAAGATTAAAGACATTATTAGGAAACAGTTTGATCCAAAAGAGGAATTGTTTCCTTTGAATAACTCTGCAGATTATTTGCGCGCGACAACAATGATTAATCAATTTCAGTTTCTGGATTATGATGGGACTGGAAGAACTCCTAAAACGGATAAAATTATTCTTTTGGCATTTAAGCAGCATACCGAGCAGTGTAATGAATTTCTGAAATATATAGAATCAACGAACAAACTTGAAATATGGAAGGCACAGATTCATAACATTTCTGATCAAGTATATGACAAAATTGATTTGTTAATGCCAGCGGTTGCGGTTGATTTTGTTAAGGATAAAGATAAATTTGATATTAATTTCTTCGCAATAACTACAACTATTTTTGAGGAGATAAAACAACTATATGTTGATTTGTACGAACTAATTGGAAGTTTGTTGGTATTGGCTATTGGGATAGATAATATACTTCAGAGAGATGATTACAAAGCGATTAAGGAAATACATGGATTAGATGTTCATAATCTGCATGCAGTCATGAAGATGAGAAATAAGGGCAACATTATTAAATTGATTGATGAGACTGCGCCAATAGAATCGTTGCTTTGTAAATCACTAAATTCCGATGTAAGAAATAGTATTGGACATTATAGTTATGTGTCATATGAAATAGCCGATTCATATGGGCAACATATAGAGTTTAAAGATCCAAATAACCAAGAAAAATCGGAAACGAAGTCGTTGCTGCAGGTGTGTTATGACATTTGGCAAATGTATAAGACATTGGGGATTTTTAATGAGCTAATCCATCATTTTGAAATACAGCTTCTAGGTTTGAATGGTGTTTGTCCTTCTTTTATTACGGATCCAGTTCTCTTTCAAAAAATGGTAGTCAGACCTAACAGTCGAAAGATATACCCTAATGAACAATGTCCATGCGGTAGTGGATTAAAATACAAAAAGTGTTGTGGTCAAAAAACCTAATACGCTGTATTTGTGGAAAAACAGTCTCTATTGAAAAACTATATGTTTTGCACTGTAGTTATTGAACAGTTACAGTATTGTGTTTATCTTTTAATCGATTCGAAAAAAGTGCATTTCAACAGTCGATTACCGTTTTTTATTATACTATGTTATCTGATCGTTTTGCCCTTGTTTTTGCCCTTATGAGCGCCCATTGATTACATGGGACGATATAATACAAGGGAAAACATAAGGGAAAGCACACTTGCATAAATTCCAGTGTTTTCAAGGGGTTACGGCTTTGCAGGTAATAAACTATAACATCAAGTGAAGGGCATTAAATGCAACCGCTTCCAATCGTAATTGGAATCTAAACCGCGAAATATCTAAATTAAATTATAGAGTCCATACAGATGCGATTAAAGAAAATTTAATTCCACCAATACTGACGCCGACCCAGATTTCAAATACTTATGCCAGTGAAGCAGATTTATTGAACACAGTATTATTTGGGAAAACAGCGAAGCAGTGGAGAGACAGTAATCCTTGTGAAAAAGGCAATATCCGGGATAAAGCGACCATATATCAACTTCTTGTTCTCGCAAATATGGAAAGTTACAATGCAATATTAATTAAACAAGGGAAAAGTCAGGCAGAGAGGATGCAGTTATTGCATGAACTTGCAGTGCAGCAGATGACAACGCTTAGTGATTTAGAACTAAGCAATCTGCCAAATGTAAGCAGGAATCACAATATGTAATGACCTGCTTACCGTTTAATTCATCTCATTGTTGCCAATGAGTGTTATAGAAGTTGTTTACAAAAACCGCTTCAATACCTGCAGAACTCCGTTCTCCCAGTAGGGAGGGCAGAGTTCTCTGGCGGCGTTACGCACCTCTTCACGGCTGTTGGAAACAGCAAAGCTTAAGCCCGCTTTTTTCAGCATCTCCATATCGTTCAGATTATCTCCGAACGTACAGGTTTCTTCCGGGAGAATACCCAGATAGTTCTGCAAATAAGACAGAGCGGTCCATTTGCTGACACCCAGGGGATTGCAGTCTATCCATTCCCTTCCGGAGGAAGCAAGAAGCGCCTGATCCTTCCATGCCGGCGTGAAAACAGGAGCACACTTTTCCTCACAGGCAGAAGGGTGATAAACGGTAAATTTGATCACATCTGCCGGAGAGCAGGCGATCAGATCCTTGACCGCACAGATATCATAACCATAGGAATCTCTCAGCCAGCGGAACATCCGGCTGTTTTCATTTTCGGCATAACCCATATCCGGTGTGGAGATATAGCTGTCACAGTCCGGCAGATTTTCATGAACCATCCGGCACATTCCCTTCCAGACCTCCTCCGGCATCGTAGAAACCTGCAGGATTTCGTTCGGAGTTCTGACAACAGTTCCCCCATCTGTAATATAGAGCAGTTCATCCCGAATCGGGGAAAACAGCTTCTTTTCACTGACAAACTGACGCCCGGAGCAGACAACGACATGGATGCCTTTCCGGATTAATTTATCAATGACAGTCATATATTCTGCATCAATCTGCAAGGTACCATCCTTCACAAGAGTACCATCAATATCAGTGGCAATTAATTTAATCATAATATTTTCCTCAACAGTTTTTAACTATTGAGATTATAGTTAAGATTTTCAAAAATGGCAACTACATCATAATATTAATTTATAAAAACATTGTTCTCAAAAAGACTTCCTGTATTGTAATTCGTATTGCGATTGTTTTATTATTAGATTAATCTAATATCTGTAATCATTCTGAATAATTATGGGTATTTATTTGAAAAAAGGTAACTATTCAGTACAGGTCGAAGCATTTACTGCTGAGACCGTAAGATAATGATTCAGTAATGCAAAATCCCATCGGCGAAGCCGATTTGGAATGGATTTTGCATCGTAACTGTGAAGGTACT
>Ga0129312_1000933_pt1 | contig 19791 bp, 14 predicted proteins | sample O827metagenome_FD_94434 | JGI IMG/M metagenome (GOLD analysis project Ga0129312, IMG submission 94434) | Orangutan group fecal microbial communities from Wisconsin, USA - O827 metagenome | ecosystem: Host-associated > Mammals > Digestive system > Large intestine > Fecal | place: USA: Wisconsin... | reverse complement strand
AGATAGTGGCAAGACTTTAATTTCCACATATCGTCCAGATAGATAAGTGGAAAGTTCAGAAGAAAGCAGATAGGCATTGGATCCTGTGATATATATATCGCAATCGAAATCTACTCGGAAAGAATTTACTGCATTTTCCCAACCATGCACTTTCTGCACCTCATCAAAAAAGAGGTATGTCCGTTTATCAGGGCAAATGCGTACTTTGACGTATTCATAGAATCCTCTTGCATCCATATCCGGAATGCTCATAGACTCAAAATTCATTTCAATAATCTGGTCATCGGTCACTCCAGTGTCCCGCAAATGCTCTGCCATAAGCTTCATTAAGCTGGACTTTCCGCAACGTCGGATACCAGTCATGACTTTAATCATTTCTGTATCTTGAAATGCAATAATCTGATTCAGATAGAGATCACGTTTTCGTAGTATTTTTTTTTGCATAAAGGAAACACCGCCTTTCGCTTAAAATCATAACATAAACATCCGAAAAAATCAAGTTTATAGAATTTATATTAAAAACTCTTATTTTTTATAAGTTTGTAATATAATATGTTTTCTTGTCGATATGCGTCTATCATATAAATCGGCTCATTAATAGCGAATCGTATATATTGTTCGTTACATTTTATCTTTGATAACATGTGGAAATAAGATAAATTTAATGTAGCATAGTCTTTCCTATAGAGTAAAAAAATGCCCTCCGGCCGCATATCCGTATACGGCAGAGGGCATTCTTATTGCCTTTTTAATATTTATCTTTTGTTCGCCTTCTCGACATGCACGCTTCTGCCCTTGATCTTTGTGCGGTTCAACGCCTGCAGCACCTGATCTGCCTGCGCCCGCGGCACATCTACAAATGTATATTTATCATACATGTCAATACTTCCCACAAGACGTCCGGACAGTCCGGACTCACCTGCGATCGCTCCGAGGATATCTCCCGGCTTCACGTTCTGATTCTTGCCAAGATTGATGAACAGACGGGTCATATTGTTCTTTGCCGATCTTCTGTCCTCGTATTCATCCATATCATCATAGCGGCTGCGGCCTCTGTCACCGCGCGCACCACGACCCCGGCCATCACGTCCGCGGCCTTCTCCTCTGCGACCCAGATCCTCCAGATCACGAAGCGGTCTGCTGTCCTCTGCGATATCCTCATAATCATCACCCATGGTCATCTTAAGGAAGGCAGCTGCCAGCTCCAGAGAGGAATAGTCCTCTGCGATCAGCCTTTTTTCGATGATATCCGTCATCCGCTCCAAACCGCCGTCTGTGATCAGCTCCTGTACTTCATCTAAGATCTTTTCTGCCTTGATCGCTGTCACGTCATTCAGGGACGGGATCGGCTGAGGGATAATTTTTGTCTTGCAGAATCTCTGGATATCGCGAAGCTTATACACCTCACTTCCGACTACCAGACTGAAGGCACGGCCCTCCCGGCCTGCACGGCCGGTTCTTCCGATCCTGTGGACGTAATACTCATCATCCTGAGGAATATCATAGTTAAATACAGCCTCTACATCGTCAACGTCAATTCCTCTTGCTGCCACGTCGGTGGCTACGAGGATCTCTGTTGCCCCGTTTCGGAAGCTGTCCATAACACGGTCTCTCTGCTTCTGCTTCAGATCTCCATGAAGACCTTCCGCAAAATATCCCCTTCCCTGAAGTGCCTGCACCAGCTCATCTACCTGCTTTTTTGTATTGCAGAATACGACAGACAGCTTCGGAGAATACAGATCCAGAAGACGGCACATAACCTCCACCTTCGTCCTTGGCTTGACCTCATAATAATACTGCGTTACCTTCGGGACAGTAAGCTCCTTTTTGACCACCTTCACCATCACGGGGTCCTTCTGGAATTTTTTTGCGATATCTGCAATGGCCTGCGGCATGGTAGCGGAAAACATTACCGTCTGGCGTTCCTCCGGGAGCTGGCTTAAAATCGTTTCCATGTCCTCAAGGAAGCCCATGTTCAGCATTTCGTCGGCCTCATCCAGAACAACGGTGCCGATCTCATCGGTGCGGATCGTTTTTCTTCTCATGTGATCCATAACGCGGCCCGGTGTGCCGACAATGATCTGCACGCCGCCCTTAAGCGAACGGATCTGCTTTACAATCTCCTGACCGCCATAGACCGGGAGTACCTTGATCCCGGACATATATTTGGCCAGACGGCGGATCTCCTCCGCAACCTGGATCGCAAGCTCTCTTGTAGGGCACAGGATCATCGCCTGTGTCTTTTTGCTTTCCGCGTCGATCTTCTCCAGAAGGGGGATACCGAATGCAGCCGTTTTTCCGGTTCCTGTCTGTGCCTGGCCGATCATATCGCGTCCTTCTCTCTGCACCGGGATCGCCTGGGCCTGGATCGGTGACGCCGCCTCAAAGCCCATATCTGTTACTGCTCTTAAAATACGCTCATCTAAATTCCACTCGTCAAATCTGATTGTTTCCATTTGTTTTCTTCCATTTCTATTAGCATAAAATAAAAAAGAATGTGCCTTGGCACATTCCTGCGCCGAGCGCGGTCGCTTGCGACAGCCTACATATTCGCGCGAGTGCGCATCATTGGCACGTTAATGGAATAGGGGATTCTGAGGAATTCCCTATTCCATAAAAAAGAGAAGATTCAGGTGTTTCCTGAATCTTCCCCATTCTTCATCCCATAATACTATATCAGCAATCTTATTTCCTGTCAAGTGCCGGTTTTTTATAACACATATAACCGAAGGCCGCTAAAACACCGACGCCATAAATAATAAAGGTGCATGCAAAGGGCAGTTTTGCGTTCACGGAATAAATAAATCCTGCGATCAGAGAACCGGCAATACTGCCTAAGGACTGGGTCGCATTGAAGAATCCCATAACGATGTTCCTCTGCGCCGGTTCCGCATTGTTGGCCACCATGTCCTGAAGCACCGGAACGCTGACGGAATATCCGGCATAGGCGATCATACTGAAGGCAATGAAAATTCCGATGTTGGACGGCAGCATGGTTCCGAAGGAGGCTGCCGCACAGATTGCGATCACAACGACCATAGACTTCTTCATATTCGTCTTACTGATGATCCAGATACATAATGTCATGTTGGAAATAAAGGAAATAAATCCAACTGCCGCCTTGATGATACCATTATAGGAGGAGGTCAGGCCGAGCTGATCCTTCAAATAGTAGTTAAAGGCCTGATCGAAGCCGGTATTACCGAAGTTGATCAGAATATTTACGGCAAACAGCATGGCAAAGGCCACATTCATAAACTTTCGGCTGTCCAAAAAAGCCTGAAACGGATTGGCCTCTTTCATCAGCTGCTTCTTTGGTACATTCTTTAGCTCTGTGTTTCCATCCGGAACACAGATAAAGAAGAAAGCAAAGGCTACCACTAAGAGGGTGATGGCCTGAACAAGGAAGGCTGTTTTTACGGAGATCTCTCCGAGAAAGCCGCCAACCATATATCCAAAGGCACTGGCAACGCTCTTGATCGTCGCACTGTAGGTAAGATATCTTCCCTGATCCTCCGGGCGGGAAACGTTAACGATATATGTAAGAAAGCTTACAAAGATACCGCCGGTAAAAAGTCCGGCAAACATTCTGGCCAGAATGATCATAAGCTCTGTTGTTGCGTAGGCAAACCACACCTGAGCGATCCCGTATCCGCAGCAGCAGACCAAAAGAGATAGTCTGGATGAAATATAGACGTTGATCTTCCCCCAGAAGGGAGACATCAGAAAGCTGGTTATCAGCATCGCAGCCAGAGCTACGCCGAACATGTAGTCATGCAGATGCAGGTTCTGAATGACTGTGGGGGTTACCGGGTGTGCAAAATTTGCTGCCAGATTGAACACGACCATCGCCGTGAAAAAGGCAAAAAAACGGGTCTTGTACTTCATCTTTTTTCTTTCTCCCTTTTCATAATAATTCCGAACTGGTAAACACTACCAAACATAAGTTTAATCTTATCAGATAATTTTGTCAAGTTAAACAATTTTTCAGTTCAGAAGTGCCCGTTTTTACTTGTCCTTTTATACTTTAAAGCGGTAACCGACGCCCCATATCGTCTCAATATACTGCGGCTTTGCCGTATTTAATTCGATCTTTTCCCGGATCTTTTTGATATGTACCGTTACAGTCGCGATATCGCCGATCGACTCCATATCCCAGATCTGAGAGAATAATTCCTCTTTTGTATACACATGATTCGGATTCTGGGCAAGAAACGCCAGAAGGTCAAATTCTTTTGTTGTAAAATTTTTCTCCTCGCCGTTAACATAAACACGCCGAGCTGTTTTGTCGATCTTCAGGCCGCGGATCTCAATAATGTCGTTGACCGGCATGCCGCTTCCGATCAGCCTCTCATAGCGGGATAAGTGGGCCTTCACGCGGGCCACAAGCTCGCTGGGGCTGAAGGGCTTTGTCATATAGTCGTCGGCCCCCAGACCGAGGCCGCGGATCTTGTCGATATCGTCCTTTTTTGCGGAAACCATGATGATCGGTGTATTTTTGCTCTCACGGATCCTTCTGCATATCTCAAAGCCATCCACCCCAGGAAGCATAAGATCCAGTATAAACAGGTCAAACTTTTCATCTAATGCTCTCTTTAAGCCGTTCTCTCCGTCGTTCTCGATCTCTACTTCAAATCCGGACAGCTCCAGATAGTCCTTTTCCAGCTCCGCAATACTTTCTTCATCTTCTACGATCAGAATCTTACTCATATTCTTCTCCTTCTATGCACTTATTTTTCTCAAAACGAAGTGGATCTCCGTGCCCACTCCCTCTTTACTTGTCGCCCATATCTTTCCGCCGTGATCCTCAATGATCTTCTTCACAATGGAAAGGCCGATGCCGCTTCCTCCCTTTGAGGAATTTCTTGAGGAATCCGTCCGGTAAAAGCGGTCAAAGATATTGGGAAGCTCCTTGGCACCGATCCCTTTTCCGTTATCCTCGATTTCGACTTGAACAAAGTCACCGACATCTAAGATCCGGATGTTAATGATTCCCTGCTTCTTATCCATATATTTGATGGAATTTCCGATAATGTTATTGATGACACGCTTAAGCTGCTCCGCGTCCGCGATCACCATTACATCCTCATCGACGTAGTTAAAGTATCCCAGCTCCACGCCGCGGGCCTCCAGCTCTACTCCCACCTCGTCAACACAATCACGGAAATATCCCGCTACATTTATCTTTGAAAACGTATAGGGGATCTTGTTGGTATCGATCTTGGAATAGAAGGTCAGCTCATCGATCAGCCTGTCCATATCATTTGCTTTATTATATATGGTGCGGATATACTTGTTCAGCTTTTCCGGTGACGAGGCAACCCCGTCCATGATTCCCTCCACATAGCCCTTGATGGCTGTTATTGGTGTCTTAAGATCGTGGGAAATATTGCTTATCAGCTCCTTACTCTCTTTATCATACTGGATCTTCTCCTCTGTGGACTCCTTGAGCCGTATCCTCATCTCCTCAAAATCCTGACAGAGCTGTCCAAACTCGTTGTCATCCTCTACCTCTAACGTAAAGTCCAGATTTCCGTCCCGGATCTGCTTTGTTGCCTCCTGCAGCTTCGCAAGAGGACGCCAGATCGACTGATAGACCCACCCGGTAAGCGCCGCGCCTGTAATAAATACGATCACGATACTGGTAAACAGCATCTCTGTCATCATGGATTTGATCTCCGGGATCACGTTCACAACATTCGTCACAAGATATATGCTGCCATGATCTCCGTTCGGGAACACAAAATCACGCTGTTTAATGAGGTTTTCCATTTCTTCATCGAGATAATTCCCCCATGAATCCCTGTATTCCAGCTCCTCATACTCTGTAATATCCTTTTTCAGGATCTCCGCCACGCGTTCGTTTCCGATAAAAATATAGTCCTCATTCTTCTTCATAATAAGGAATGAGTGATGCTGGGAAAGCTTTCCGTTAAGCCCTGTCAGATACACAGGATCTGAAAATTTTTCCGGGTGCTGGTCAATATCCCGGTCGATCTCCTTCTGGATCGATTTCGTGAGGTGGCTGAACACGCGTATCGACGCACCCGCGGTAAAGTCTACCTCCTCAGACAGGCCATAGGTCTGAGAAAACATTTTGGCCTGATAACTATTAAGCCCAACCGCCGTCAGATAGATCAATGTGATCGGAACCACCGTGATCGTTAAAAACGCAATTACAAGCTTCATCCGGATCTTCATAGACGAATACGCACCTCCCGTTTTGGTCCGGACAGCGGATACACTGTCTGTTATTGAAAATATTATAACATATTTTCTTTTTCCCGTTTATAAAACTATTATAAATAAAGTAAAAAGGAAACCTCTGCCGGCTGTTCTCCGGCTTCGGTTTCCTCTTAAATTACAAATATTTTTTCAGATCTTCGACCTTGTCCAGCTTCTCCCACGGAAGCTCAATATCTGTTCTTCCGAAGTGTCCGTAGGCTGCTGTCTGCTTGTAGATCGGACGGCGAAGGTCGAGCATACGGATGATTCCTGCCGGACGGAGATCAAAGTTCTCACGGATGATCTCAACCAGTCTTTCGTCTGACAGCTTTCCGGTTCCCATTGTATCTACCATGATGGATGTCGGATGGGCAACTCCGATCGCATAGGAAAGCTGGATCTCACACTGATCGGCAAGTCCTGCTGCAACGATATTCTTTGCAACATAACGTGCTGCGTAGGCTGCGGAACGATCCACCTTTGTGCAGTCCTTTCCGGAGAAGGCGCCGCCGCCGTGACGGGCATATCCGCCGTAGGTGTCTACGATGATCTTTCTGCCTGTAAGTCCGCTGTCTCCGTGAGGGCCGCCGATAACAAAACGTCCTGTCGGGTTGATAAAGAACTTCGTATCCGCATCTACCATTTCCTGCGGAAGGATCTCATCGAACACATACTTTTTAATATCTTTATGGATCTGCTCCTGTGTTACGGTCTCATCGTGCTGCGTGGAAAGAACAACGGCGTCAAGGCGGAACGGCTTGCCGTTTTCATCGTATTCAACAGTAACCTGTGTCTTTCCATCCGGACGTAAGTAAGTAAGCGTTCCGTTCTTTCTGACCTCGGTAAGGCGTCTTGCCAGCTTGTGTGCAAGGGCGATCGGATATGGCATATACTCCGGTGTCTCATTTGTAGCAAAACCGAACATCATTCCCTGGTCACCGGCGCCGATTGCATCTAACTCGTCCTCAGTCATAGTGTTCTCTTTTGCTTCCAGTGCCTTGTCAACACCCATGGCAATATCACTGGACTGCTCGTCGATCGCAGTGAGGACGCCGCAGGTATCACAGTCGAAGCCGTATTTTGCACGATCGTAGCCGATCTCGCGTACTGTCTCGCGCACGATCTTCTGGATATCCACATAAGCATTTGTTGTGATCTCGCCCATAACCATAACCAGACCTGTTGTCGTACATGTCTCACATGCAACACGGCTCATGGGATCCTGTTCCATAAGTGCATCAAGGATCGCGTCAGAAATCGCATCACACATTTTATCCGGATGTCCCTCTGTTACGGACTCGGATGTAAATAATCTCTTTTCCATTGTATCTCCTTTCAGATAGCAGGCGCCGCGGCCGAAGCCCTCGGATCACGGCATTATGTAACAGGGAATTCCTCGGAATTTCCTGTTACATAAAAAAAGTCCGCTCAAAGTTTAAGCGGACTTGACAAAAATCTCTCTATCAAATCCTCTTATTGCTCGATTTCTCGCTCAGGTTGGCACCTTCCTGCCCTCTCGTCTTTCAACGATTAACAGGGGTTGCCGTGACTTCACAGGTCCTATGTACCTCCATCACTCTGAATAAGGGATATTGCGAACTTTCTTGTATAAAATTGTTACAGGCAGTATATTAGCTGATTCTTTCTGAAATGTCAAGAGGCAAATCTAAAATCTTTCTGTTTTATCCTACACGCAGGCGGAATTTCTGAGCCTCTTTTTCCGAATCGATCCTCTCGATATTGGCGCCGAGCGCACGCAGCTTATCCTCGAAGCACTCATAGCCTCTCTCGATATAGCCGATCTCATCGACCACGGTAAAGCCCTCTGCGGCAAGACCGGCAAGAACCAGCGCCGCACCGGCTCTAAGATCCGGAGCAACGACCTGAGCGCCCATAAAGAAGGGAACTCCGTCCACGATGGCTACCGACCCCTCTACCTTTATATTGGCTCCCATTCTGGCAAGCTCGCCTACATATTTAAAACGATTTTCAAAAATACTCTCTGTTACAACACTGGTTCCTTCTGCCAAAGCCAGCGCGACCGTCATCTGAGGCTGCATATCTGTGGGGAAGCCGGGATACGGAAGCGTTTTAAAGTTCATGTGACGCTGTTTTGGTTTTCCCACCACACGGATCTCCTCGTCAAATTCAACGATCTCGCAGCCCATTTCCGCCAGCTTGGCAGAAATTGCCTCCAGATGCTTCGGGATCACATTTTTTACGGTGATATCGCCGCGGGTGATCGCTGCCGCACACATGAAGGTACCGGCCTCGATCTGATCCGGAATGATCGAATAGGAGGTTCCGTGGAGCCTTCTCACGCCGCGGATACGGATCACATCCGTACCTGCGCCTTTAATATTGGCTCCCATACTGTTTAAGAAGTTTGCCACATCTACGACATGGGGCTCCTTTGCCACGTTCTCAAGGATTGTTTCTCCTTCGGCCATAGCTGCCGCCATCATAATATTAATTGTTGCACCGACCGATACCACGTCCAGATAGATATGGCTTCCGATCAGGTCGATGGCATGGGCGATAACCGCTCCCGAAACGATTGAAACATCTGCTCCCAGTGCCCGAAAGCCCTTTAAATGCTGATCGATGGGTCTGCTTCCGATGGTACAGCCTCCGGGAAGCGGAACCTCCGCACTCTTATATTTTCCCAGCAGGGCACCGATAAAATAGTAGGATGCGCGGATCCTGCGCATGTGTTCATCTTCAACTGCCACGGCATGGATCTCTTTTGCATTGATCCGTACCGTATGGCGATCCAGTCTCTCCACTCTGGCTCCCAGATGCAGGATCGCCTCGAGCAGCGCATTGATATCGCTGACATCCGGCAGATTTTCGATCAGTACATCCTCATCTGTCATGATAGCTGCCGCTAAAATTCCCAGAGCGGCATTTTTTGCGCCGCTTATGGTAACTTCACCCACGAGAGGATTTCCGCCTTTCATTATATATTGTTCCATTCTGCACCTCTATATTTTAACTACCGCCTTTCGCTTTCCGGCCGGGCGGCTTTAACCTTTTTTTCGTATAATTTGCCTTATAAATTATAACATACATTCCTGATTTGTAAAGTATGGTTTTTTGTAACCGTTCAGCAGGTCTGCGCACTTGCTGCGCTGACCGGGGCTTTCCAAAAGGCCTTTAGCGGTAGATGCAGCAGATAAAATCATTTCCGGCTGCGTCAAAAAGCTCCTGCACATTTTCCGGAGATCTTGTTTCAGACTGACCGGAGGCCGGGTCATAAAGACGCACGTGTGACTGGTCGTAGCCTGTTATGACAACATATTCTCCCTCTCCTGTATACAAAAGCACAGGGATATCCATTCCGACAAAATACAGCATCTGATTCAGGGTACAGCCTGACGCCTCCAGTAAGAGACACTCTCCCGATCTTGCGCTTTTTCCGGTAAATTCCGTCCGATACCGTTCCAGATATCGCAGAGCTCCGGAAACATCACGGATGTAGTTGGAGGACGGTTTATTTGCACGCGCCCATATCAGTTCATGCTTCCCATACATCACAAAGCCCATCCGGTCATACGCTTCGGAGACTGCGTCCTTAAATTCCGTGAACACCCCCAGCAAACGCCCTCTCCCGTAAGCGTAAAATACGCCCTCAGAGCTATTATCCGCAGCTCTCAGATCGATCATGTTTCCCTCCTGCAAAACAAGCTTTTTCGGAGAAGAAACGCGGATCTTCCGACCGGAGGAGATCTCCTTTCCAAGCTGCACAAAATAGGTTCTTCCCCTTTCTTCCGTTACATACCAGCCGATGAGATCCTCCTTTGCAGAGGTATCCGTATTACACACAAGTGTATCTTCTGTTCCTGCCTGAAAGAAGCCGTTGGTCTTATTGCTCACAAGAGTAAGATGGATCCTGCTGTCTTCTACCCGGACGGAACGGATATAGCTTCCGTTCTTTTCATAGTGCATCGCATTTTCCATATTGCTGTCCATGATCTCAAGAGACTGCAGATACAGCCCCATGATGCGGCCGTTGGACATCACATGATCCTTTGAGGCGCCGACACCGTACACACAGTCGTTTCCGACAAAGCCCAGCACCCGGCAGCTCTGATCCTTTCCCTCTCCGATCTGCCGCTTTTCTCCGGTATCCAGATCCATAAGGTAAAGCAGTTCCGAACCATACGTACTGCCCTTCTCCTGCCACGCCATCCGCGAGCCGTCCTGACTCACAAAAAAGCTTTCCGGATCCAGCTCAGAGGCTGCGATAACGTATTCCCGGCTCTTTAGATCGATCCCGTATACCGCATTTCCCATATAGAAGAAAAATGTCCCGTTTTCTCCTCTGTGGGCCAATATATCAAGATCCAGCTTCAGTTCTTCAAAGCTCTCTGATGCCGGGATAAAGAAATCCTCCTCCACCGTATTGGTTTCCGGATCATAATAATTATAGGAAATCCCGGTTCGTCCCTCATGGCTGCCCCGGTTCATATAGCCATAGACAATAAAGTCCATCTCCCCGTTATCTGACAGCTCCAAAATCTGAATATCATGGCTGCGGTTCTGCTCCCGGACATCTCCTGTTCCGGCTCCTCCAAAGGAAAAGACGCAGGTATTCGTATTCTTTTCCAGATTATACAGCCACAGATCCCGATTGACCGTGTAGGCTGTGAATTTCCCGTTCCTGCTTCTTTTTGCAGCCAGCCCTTCTCCGTCTGATATGCCTAACAGGATCCTTTTTCCGGAAAACTGTTCTCCGCTGCCCCAGAATACCTGATTCATGGTGCGCTCGTAATCCATCATATAGACTCTCTGCCGGCTCCATTTCATGGTGAAGCTCTCCGTTACCTCATAGATATCCTGCGAATTTTCTCCGTCTCCGGTCACATCATAACGGAGAACGATATTGGCAAGCTCTCCCGAAAGCTCCCGGATGCCGACATAAACGTCTCCTGTCCGCTCTACTCCAAGCCCACCCCACGTCATCTGGGAAAAGCTGTTTTTTAAAGTCACGCGTCCGAGGCTGCTGTTATCCGCCTCCGGTGACGTCTCCATATACATGGTAAGCTCCTGCGCCGAGCTGTAATGGAACGTCTTGTCTGAAAAATCCCGTGCCAGTGCCAGCATCTCACCAAGATGCTCCGCATTAGCTTCTATTATTCTTGCATAGTACCAGACCTCCGTTCCGTCAGAAAGACCTGCACAGATGCCCAGCCGATATTCCACGCCTTCTTCAAGAAGATTCTGGATCGGAAGGACTGTCGTAAGCTCTCCGTTTGCTACCGTCCATCCGGTAAGCTCTGTCCGCTCCACCAGATGATCCATATCCATATTTCGGATCTCGTACCGCAGGGAACGGATCCCATCTGCAAATGCAAACCGGATTGAAAGCTTCCTGTCTGACGGCAGCACGATAAGGCTGCCTCTGTCTGCAGAAACAGCTTTTTCTTCCCGATGTCCAAAGAGCGGCTCCAGCTCCTGCTCCAGCATAGTGGGATATGCCACGGGAAGTGTGGCTTTTTCCATAACGCTGTAGGTGCGATCGGCCTCCTTTTGTTCTCTCTGCCTCATCGGCCAAATAAAATATAAAACAGCTGCCGCAATAAATATAAACAGCAATATCACGATTTTCTTTCCGGTTTTCATCCTGTATTCTTCCTTAATAGCTAAAATGAGTTCAAGTCGAACGTCCGTGAGACTTGGCGCGTGATTCGGGTGCGCATCCTCGCGGAGCGTTTATCTCAGTCGGAGAATGGACTCCCACTGAGACAAATTTGCTATTACTCACCACCTGAAAAGGTGGGAGTCTTCTCGACTGAGATAAAATCCCGCTTCTGTTCTGCGGATCCCCAAAGACCCCACGGGGATACAAAAAAGAGGCGGGATAATTATGCTTAATATGGTTAAATTTCCGGCTTTCTCTTACTGAAAAAGCTTTTCCGGATATACGCCTGCATCGATCAGCCTGCGGATCGCAGCAACTACAGACGGTTTATCTTCTTTGTAGGTAACGCCAAACCACTTATCGCGTGTTTCCAGAACGCGAACCGTTGCCTTCTTATTTCGGATCGCCTGATCGATCATGGCAGGAAGCAGGTATTCTGCCTTGATATCTCCCTCGCGGATCCCGGATAAAAATTCCGGAAAACCTTTTTCCAGCTCCTTTACAAAGCCCGCCGGAAGACCGAACATGTTCATGGAAACGTGCTGGTTTGCCTTAACAGAAACCGGATTTCCCTCGTTGTCGCTGGCATGCATTCCTTCTGCATCCTGATAGATATTGTAGGTTTCCGTAACCTTTGCAAGATATCCGTCCTCGTCCACCGTTGCAACACCGCGGGTCACACCGCCGTTTTCACTTAAAGTATTGGACAGAATGAAGCCTGCCATACACATGTCATACACTCCATCCTTTTCCTCCATTCCGTTGACCATATAGTCATGGATCTTTTTGAAGCCTTCTTTTCCGTAATAATCGTCCGCATTGATTACAAGGAATGGCTCATGGATCAGATTGCGGGCCGCAAGGATCGCCTGTCCTGTCCCCCATGGCTTTTTTCTGCCCTCCGGCACTGAAAAGCCCTCCGGAAGATCGTCGATCTCCTGGAATGCATACTCTACCGGTGCGATCTTTTCGATCCGGTTTCCGATGATCTCTTTGAAATCCTTTTCCAGATCCTTTCTGATAATAAAGATCACCTTATTAAATCCGGCCTCCAGTGCGTCATGAATGGAGTAGTCCATAATGATCTCCCCATTGGGGCCCACCGGCTCCAGCTGCTTGATCCCGCCTCCGAATCTGCTTCCGATACCGGCCGCCATAATAACAAGGGATGTAGTTTTCATTTTTTCTTACCTCCTGATCCTTGCAGTATCGGCAGATGCCCTGCCTTTTTCTGCCTTCCGTCCACAAGCAAGTTTTTCTTTCATGATATCATATCGCTTTGCTGTTTGCAAGGCACATAATCGCAGCAAGGCGGGTCGGTAAATACCGGCCCGCCTGCAAACTTCTCCCGATACAGAGAGAATATCCTTATAAAATTTCGATAAATGCAGCCACTCGAGTCTCGATCTGGCCGCTGTCGGTGGTGGAATAATCGGTTTCCAGCTTAAGATACGGAATTCCAAGCTCCTCCACCATATCTCTCATCTTTGCGGATTCCACATTGAAGGTATGACATGCCTGTAAAACGACCTCGATCACGCCGTCTACCTTATACTTCTCTATCATCTTCTTTGTGTTCTCCATACGGCCCTCGTTCGGGGTCATAACAGAACAGTGAATATCCAGATAGCGGTCTGAGATAGCGCGGAGGATATCATCTGCATTCTCATCGATCATCAAGCTTCTGGTTCTCTCACCGCTGCAATCGTCTAAGCATACGATCACGCCGCCGTTATTCTCAACGACCATGCCGACCTTCTGGATCACGCCGCCTGTGGGACAGCCTGTGATAAGGATACGTTTTGCAGATGCCGGAACGATGCGCTCTCCTGCTGCATAAGCCTTCTTCGCCTCCTCCACAAGCCCGCGGATATGTTCGATCTGCTGATCGAGGTCAAAGGTGAAGCTTCCCTTCTGGAAGGCTAACATCATCTCTGTTCCGCGCATAGCCGGAGGACAGGTCTGCTGAAGCTCATACATTTCACAGAGAACCTTGCGGAGCTCATTTCTCTTGCGGACAGCCTTACGAAGGTCATCCTCTGTGATCGTCACGTTGAATTTTTCCTCCAGACGCTCTTTAAGAAGCTTAACCTCCTCATACCAGATATCCTTTGCGTAAGGACGATCCTGACCCTGCGGAAGATGTAAAATATGTGTTTCCTTAATGTCGTTCAGGAGCTCGTACATTTTTTTCTTTCCGTCACAGGTCGTTTCGCCGACGATAATATCGGAGAAATATGTATATGGACATTTTTCTGAATATGCGAAGCCGTATGTGCTCTTGATCAGTGGGCACAGGTTCTTCGGAAGAACCTTTTCTGCATCCGGGATTGTCTCGTTGCTGGTACCGCAAAGTCCTACCGATGCGATCCCGCCTGCGTCGAGAACCTCCTGGGGAGTGTAGGAACAGAGAGTACCGGCAAGCTTTCCGCCCTTCTCCTTAAATTCCTTAGCAGCCAGAAAGCCATTTTTTCTTGCATCAACAAATTCATCAAATAATTTCGGTAAATCGTGATTTGCCATTTTTCTTTTCCTTTCTCTATTCCTCTGCCATCAATGCTGCACCGATCGCTCCCGCATAGCGGGCGAGCGGCATACTTTCCACCGGTGCCTCCAGTGCATGAGATAATCTGTTTATGATATACGGATCCTCGCAGAGACCTCCGGTGAGAAAATACTGATCCGAAGGTACCTGGGAGATCAGCTGTACTACCTTTGTCACCACAGATTCGATGACTCCGTAAGCGATATCCTCTCTCGGTGTTCCCTTTCCGATCAGACTGATGACCTCCGACTCCGCAAATACCGTACACATCGAGCTGATAATGGTGGGCGTTCCCCGTCCGGCCAGCTCAGAAAGCTCCTCCATAGTAAGTCCCAGACGATTTGTCATTATCTCGAGGAATTTCCCGGTTCCGGCAGAGCATTTATCGTTCATGACAAACTTCATGACACGGCCGTTCTTAAGAAATATCCCCTTGGTATCCTGACCGCCGATATCGATGACCGTTCCGTTCTTTTCAAACAGATACCATGCCCCTTTTCCATGACAGGTGATCTCGGTCATGCTCTTTTGGGCATAGGGAACGGAGATCCTACCGTATCCGGTAGCCACATAAAATGCATTATCCGTTGTGATCCCGGCATCTGCCAGCTTTTCATAGATCTCGTCTGCTGTTTTCCGGCTGTTGAACCCGGTATCGACAAGAATCGTTTTATAAATATCTCCTTCCTTTAATACGGCCACTTTGGCCGCACTGGAGCCGATATCAATTCCAACCTGATACATATCTGTCTCCCGGATTACTGTTTGATCACCTTATCTGCATTGGCAAGCTTCTCCACGATCGTATACATATTTGTTACGCTTCCGACTGCCAGCTTATCCTTTAATCCGTAGAAATCCAGACAGGTTCCGCAGGTAAGGATCTCAACGCCCTGTGCTTCCATATTTTTAAGGTCTTCAAGAGATGCAGAGCCTTCCACGGTAAGCTTTGCTCCACCGTTGTAGAAAAGGATCGTCTTCGGCAGCTCCTCAAGCTGGGAAACAGCAAAAAGGAAGCCCTTCATTAAGATCTTTCCAAGCTCTGCTTCGCCGTGTCCAAGATGCTCGGAAGCAATTGCAACAACGGTATTGCCGCGCTTGTCTGCTGCACAGGAAGCACAGTCATTTCCATCCCCGTTTACCGGGCCGTCCACTGTGATGGTCACAACAAAAAGCTTGTCTGCCTTTTTCTCTGCAAAGGATTTTAAATTCTTGCTTGAAGCAAGCTTGGTAAGATTCTGAACTGCGATCTCGTTGTCAACATGAACCTCAACGGTTCCTGCCTCTTTGACCTCTCTTAAAGCCTGTGTTGCTTTTACTACCGGAATCGGGCATGCATCTCCAACTGCGTTTACTACTACGTTTGCCATAATAATCTTCCTCCTTGAATCTCTATGTAATTATTGGTAAATCGGGATAATACTTATGCATCCCCCTCACCCACTGCTTAGTGCTCCGCGCACTTGAAGCGGGGGAATGCTTATCTGCATTCAAATGCATAACAATCCAATATACATTTTACCTCACTATTGCCAGAGGCGTCAAATAGCATATTTCAATCAGTTTTCCCTTCTTAAAGTTTTTTTCAATACTTTCTGAAACGGGGACTGGCCATCCGTGCAAAGACGGAAAGAATCCCGTATTACGGAGCTCTTTCCGTCCAAAATCAGAACAGCACATCGTTATTTTCTGTCAGGCCCTGTCTGAATGCGAGTAAAATGAGATTAGATAAAGCCCGCAAAGCCCTACTACTGCATATATGACTCTCGGGATCCATGCCACGCCGCCAAACAGAAAATCCACCAGATTGAAATTAAAAAAGCCGATCAGGCCCCAGTTGATTGCTCCGATGATACTGACTGTCAGTGCTGTGCAGTCCAGCGTTTTATTCACTATTCTCAGCCTCCTTTGCTGTAACTAGTATGGATGGAAAAAATATTTTTATACAGCGGTTGTCTTTTTTGATTTACAATGCTATTATCATAGGAAGTATGTAATAATAATAATATTCTTAGGAGGAACGTCATGGCAAAAGAACTGCCCTTGACACAAATGACCAGTGCTGCCGGCTGAGCGGCTAAATTAGGACCGGGAGTCCTGACCGAAATTCTTGAAAACCTGCCAAATGTTTATAATCCCAACCTTCTGGTTGGCTTTGATACCAGCGACGATGCCTGTGTCTACAAGATCACCGACGACATCGCAGCGATCCACACCGTGGACTTCTTTACTCCGATCGTAGACGATCCCTACCAGTTCGGACAGATCGCAGCAGCGAACGCCCTGAGCGATGTATACGCTATGGGCGGAAAGCCGGCGGTAGCAATGAATCTTCTCTGCGTGCCCAACTGTCTTTCCAAGGAAACGATCCGCCTGATCTTAAAGGGTGGACATGATAAGGCTGTGGAGGCCGGCTGTACCATTGCCGGCGGACACACGATCCAAGATCCGGAGCCCAAATACGGCCTCTGTGTAACCGGATACGTCCATCCGGACAAGATCTTAAAAAATGTCGGTGCAAAGCCGGGAGATCTTCTTGTCCTCACCAAGCCCGTGGGAACCGGTGTCCTTACTACCGGTGCAAAGGCCGGACTCGTATCGGACGAGGATTATAAGGCAATGATGGTCTCCATGGCGGCTCTCAATTCCAAGCCTGCCGAGATCGTCCAGACCTTCTCTGAGGTTCACGCATGTACGGATATTACCGGCTTTGGTCTTCTCGGCCATACCTACGAGATGGCAGAGGGAAGTGATTCCACGCTGAAGCTGTTCAGCAAAAAGATCCCGCTCTTACACGGAGCAAGAGAGCTTGCTGAAATGGGTATCATCCCGGCCGGTGCATACAGAAATATGGACTATGTAAAGCCGCATCTTACGATAATGGAATCTGCAGAGCAGCCCCTTGTGGATCTGATCTCTGATCCTCAGACCTCAGGTGGCCTTCTGATCGCCCTTCCGGCAGATCAGGCCTTTGAGCTTTGCCGAGAGCTCCGGAAGCTCTCCCTGACCGGTGCCATCATCGGAGAAGCCATCGAGCGTCAGGAAAAGCCGCTGATAATCGAATAAATATATAAGAAAAAACGGTATGTGCCCACCCTGTCAAAGGAATGAGTCCATACCGTTTTTAGTTCAGTTCTTCATTCAGTATCCTGAAATCATCGGCCAGATCGGCCTCCGTTCCGTCCTTTTCATAGATCCGCCCATTCTGGACGTAGGTGTATACACGGATATTATCCAGATATACTCTCTTTCCGGCAGTAAATACCAGCTTTTGCGTATCTGTCCACGGAATTTCCGCCGCATACGTCCCAGCCTCCGAAATTCGGAAGGTTTTTTCCGTATCTCCTATTTTCATTGTCACGGAAGCACCTGCAAAATCGGATTCCGCATAAAATTCGATTTTGATCTTCTTTGACAATGGGAGCCTTCCCTTAAAGCTCTGGGAGATACTCCCTCCGGCCGGCAAAAGCGCCATACTGCTTCCATTCTTTTCTGTCACCGAGGCAGCTCCGGAAAACTCCCAGCCTTCTTTTCCGAGGGCAAACTGGCTGTTATAGATACAGTTGTTGACATAATTTCTGTATACCCAGAGTCCGTAGCCGCTTGTGGTCTCAGAAAGCACCGGCTTAAGGCTTCTTACAAATTCTCCGACCTGACTTTCCTCGATCTGCGTATTGTAAGAATATGCCTCTGTGGAATCCATATATAAAAGCTGCTCCACAAAATACGGCTTTCCGCTCAGCTGATACAGGTAACTCATGTTATCCCGCATCGTATCGAGGGCCTCCTTAGCGGATATCCTGTTATTGTTGTTTGCCTGTCCCATAGACACACTATACATAAGCGCCGAATAGGGAGCACCGTCACAGGGATAAGTAGCCTTGTGGGAATAGTAGGTATAATCCCCATCGGCGCCATAGATCGGATCCCCGTCCGCACGCACCTCCAGCGAAAGTTCTGGAAATACCTTCTGGGTATCCTTTAAAAGCTCCATGAGGAAACCATCATAAAAATCGTAAAACAGCTTCGCTGACGAATGGTTCCTGTTGGGCAGGTAAACCTCTCCAAAGCTGTTAAACTGCTTTTCATACTGCTTTCCCACCTCCTGAAGCGAATAATGTTCCATAAGATACCCGGTATATCCGCTCTTTTGAGCCATTATCCGCCGGTTATTCAGCGGAGTGTCCGGATTCAGGTTATAGGTATAGGCCCAGAAATCTTCCCATGTAATAAAACCGCTGTGAAAATTTTTGTGGGCAGCAGCTCTCTCATAGATCTTTTTGCTGTATTCCAGCCATGCATGCCTGTCCGAGCTGTTTTTCGCGATAACATTGGCAAACCGCTTCGGAAGCTCATAGGAACCGTAATAATCCCAGCTGTAGCCCAGTCTTAAAACCACGAGGAGACCGTGGCGGTCGGCACAGTCCATAACCTCATCCAAACGTTTAAATGCATGTTCATTATACGTTTCCGAGATCGTGTTCGGCTGAAATTCCCGCCACGGCACTACCAGTATGATACTGTTAAAGCCATCCTCCGCAATTTTTTCTAAGTTGGATTCCAGGGCATCGTCTTCGCTGTTCCAGTAATTGATCGGCCACTCGTCTCCAAAATAAGTTACCGCCTTTAAATATTCGTTTTTTTCAGCCCCGTAGGACGCTGCGGCACCGATGCTGCTCATGGCCAGAAGGCAGGCAGCGATCGCCGTTATGATCGTTCTTTTGTAATCCATGCAGTAAACCTGTTGTTACTTTGTCATTCCGAGGGCTCTCGGTCTGCATCCGTCCGGGATCGGGCAATGGTAGGTATCACCCTCGAGGGTCTCCTCCATCTCTGCCTTTGCCTCAGCGATCACCTTCGGATCCTCAAGCATATCTACTGCCGCTCCGGCCATAGCCTTTGCCGCATAGATAAGTCCCTTATGAGCAAGTCCGCTCTTTCCCTGGCTTACCACCTGCCAGGAGTGTCCCGGAGTTCCTGCTGCCCATGTAGCCACATAAGCCTGAGCGGTGGGGCAGTTCCAGCTTACATCACCGACATCCGTAGAACCGAAGGACATGCTTCCCACCGGATCGAACGGTGCGACGAAACGGTACATAGCCTCACCCTTGTGGGCAAGCACTTCCTTCTTTGCTTCCTTGTCCTGACAGGTTTTTGCGATCTTTTCCAGAGATTCATAGCAGCTGTCGCCGACACTGTCATGGATCTCCTTAGCAAACGCCATCTCCTCCTCTGTATATTCCGGAGCTCCTAATTCCTTCAGGTTTTCCCAGAGCTTCTTTGCGATCACCTTATTGCTGACAAGATTGGAGCAGCCCTTGATAAAGTCACGCTCTACTCTTGTTTCTGTCATAAGCGCGGCACCATCAGCGATCTT
>Ga0129312_1000932_pt1 | contig 19792 bp, 18 predicted proteins | sample O827metagenome_FD_94434 | JGI IMG/M metagenome (GOLD analysis project Ga0129312, IMG submission 94434) | Orangutan group fecal microbial communities from Wisconsin, USA - O827 metagenome | ecosystem: Host-associated > Mammals > Digestive system > Large intestine > Fecal | place: USA: Wisconsin... | reverse complement strand
GACCCCGGCGAAGATCGTCAGAAAACCGTACTGGAGATAATCATCCCTGGAGCGGATCATCACGAACATCAGGGCAACGGAGAGCGCCTTGAAGGCAATCGACCGGAATGTAATATACTGATACTGTTCCAACGCCTTATAGAGCCATTCCATTCCGACCAGGTTAAAGAGAAGCGAGATCCCGCAGACCAGGAACAGCGCCCGGTCATCCTGAAACTTTGGAACAAAGACAAGGCAGAAGGCGTAGGCCAGGCAGACAAGCAGAGTCATCGCCGCATTGATCAGGAAGATCTCCTGGACCGTCTGCGAGAGCTCTTTTTTATCGTCACGGACACCGGCGCAGGCGCGGATCCCGTAAGTGGGAATTCCCAGGGACGCTGTCATTGTGAAGTAGGATACCACAGACACAACAAAGGCGACGCGCCCGGTACCTTCCGGAAGCAGGATCCGGGACACATAAGGGTATGTGATCAGAGGAAAGATCAGCGAGGACGCAGCCAGCAGGATATTCATAATGAAGTTTTTACCAAGGGACGCCTGCACGGCCATAATAAGTTCCTCCTTTTCGATATCCACCAGTATAACATAGTTGAATGGGGGTGTCCATGGAATTAAAGATGTGTTATAATCGGGAGAGCAATAAAGACAAGGAGGCATCAGCGTGCGAAATTTAAAGACACTGTATGTTCGGAATGTATTAGAAGATCTGATAAAAAAGAAAGTGGCGGTAGGGATCTTTATCGCGGTCTGCGCGGTCCTGTTCGGAATGCTTGGAATCGTCCAGGGCGGAAAAGCAGTGACGCAGACAGAGGAGCAGAAGCAGGAGATCGAGGAATATAACGCGAAGATCGCGGAGTATGATTCAGCGATCGAGGATGTCCGTGAAAGTATTATTCAAGTGGATAAGCAAATTGAAAATCTGCAAGAATATATTGATAATTCAATTTTTATGCAGATTGATCCGAATAATATCCAAACAGTATCAGTCCAATATGGAATCAAAACAAGTAATAATGTTGGGAATATTTTAAATTCTTTTATTACTTATATTAATGATGGAGGATTAAAGGAAGAGGTTTCTGATTTAGACGATAATTTTAAAGTGAAATATTGGCGTGAAATTATAAGCTGTTATCAGAGCGGAAATAATCTTATAATAACAACAATAAATAGTGATATGGATCAGGCAAGAAAGGTCATGGAAATAATAAAGGAAAGGGTTATAAATTTTGTGCCTAAAGTGCAGAATGTACAGGGTGACTTTACGCTTGAGGAAATGAAGACTTCGGAGTATGTAAAGACGGATATAGATAGACTTAATACTCAGAATAACAGTCGAAATAATTTGAAAAATTATATGTCAAATAGAGCTGATCTTGATAATAAATTAATTAGTATTCAGAGTAATAAGACGAATTATATAGAGAAGAATGAACCGGATAACTTAAAGGCAGCAGATACCAACACAAAGGTTCTTATGGTTGTCTATGTTCTTCTTGGAATCATGTTTGGGGCGGCGATTGCGTTTGTGATCGTAGCACTCAAGTACATTCTCGGGGATACACTGCGAACGCCAAATGATATTAAAGAGTCGGATTTTAATCTGCTAGGAACATACAGTGCTCTCAACCAGTATAAGCCGGATCTTGAGCGCAGCAAGATGGATGTCGAAGTCCTTGCAAAGGCGAAAAACGCGGACAAGGTCTTCTTCTATGTGATGTCGGACGATGAGGTATCAAAGAAAGTCGCAAAGGATTATGAGGAGAGCCTGAAAGCGTCCGGAATCGCGGTGGAGACCGGAAGCAACATTTCTGAGAACGCAGAAGAGTTAAAGAGGATGATCGCCTGCGGCAGCTGCGTCTTCGTTGCGGAAGTCGGAAAGACCACGTATCGCCAGTTAGAACAGCAGACCCGCCTGTGCGAGCGGTTTCAGACAGCGGTTCTCGGCTGCGTTGTAGTCGAATAGCGGGAATGGGGTTAGTTGGAATGAAACTAAAACAGTTGAAACGGTGGGTCCAGGAGAGACTTGCTGATCCGCAGTGCGGAGACGATCTGTTTCTTATCGGGTACGCGATGTACCTTGCGACGACGGTGTGGGTCACCACGATGTTCCCGATGACAAAGGTAGTCCAGGCGCTCTGCATGCTGATCTCGCTGATCTGTATCGCGATAAAGATATTTCTGTACGGGAAATATTCGATAAAAAAGGTGCTGATCCTGGTGGTCACAGGACTTTGCTGTGTTGCGGGGCTATATAAGAACCACTATGTATACCCGTTGATCTGGTTCGTACTGATTGCGGGCAGCGACCGGGTGCCATTTGAAAAGATCCTGAAGGTATATCTTCTGATCGTCGGGACCATCGTGTTCCTCGCATTCGCGGCCTCCATGCTGGGGGTGATTCCGAATCTGCAGTATGAGACGGCAACGAGAGGAATCCGAAATTCCTTTGGAATCATTTATCCGACGGACTGCGGCGCGCATGTGTTTTTCTGGATGCTCACGTATTTTTACCTGAAAGGAAAGAACTTGAGCGGTGTTCATTATCTTTTCGGGCTGCTCACTACATGGGCGGTATACCACTTCTGCAACGCCAGGATCGACGCGGGAAGTATTTTGATGACAACGGTGCTTTTCGGATTGGGAAACTTTATCTCCTGTGATTCGAAGTGCAGCAGGAGAATAAAACAGATCTGGGAGCGGCTGTGGGAACGGCTTGGCGGAATGGTGATGCCGCTGCTTGCGTTTGTCTCTATACTATTCACATATTTGTACAGTGACGGTAATGCGATGTGGACGAAGATGGACAGTACACTGCTTTCAAGATTTAAGCTGGGAAAACAGGCCTTTGAAGATTATGGACTCAAGATGTTCGGTCAAAAGATCACGATGAATGGAAACGGCGGTACCGTAAATGAAATCGAAGACTACTTCTTCTTAGACTGTTCCTATGTAAATATCTTAATGACTTGGGGATTGATTCTGTTTTTGATTGTGATGGTTTTGTTTATTTACAGTTGTAAAAAGAACAGAAAGGACCTTCATTTTCAGTATACAATCGCATTGATTGCAGTAAACTGCATGATTGCACATCACCTGATGGATGTTGCGTATAATCCATTTGTATTGGCAATTGCTGCAGGAGCGATTGCACAGATGCAGAGCCTACAGAAAAATAGAATAAGGTAAAAGAAAAATCGCGCCCGCTGTTGGAATGCAGCAGGCGCGATTTTTATCGCAATCTACAGGAAATTCAAGAACGTAGTAATAATTACCGAGTTCACCAGATTAATAAACAAACTTCCAACCAACGGAACAATAAAGAACGCGCTCGGGGACGGACCGTACTTTTCGTCCAGGGTCTGCATGTTTGCCATTGCGGTCGGAACGGCACCGAGGCCGAAGCCGCACTGGCCGGCGGTCATGATCGCGGCATCGAAGTTTTTGCCCATAACCGGGAAGGTGACAAAAATCGCGAAGACAGCCATAAGAACGATCTGTGCAAAGAGGAGAAGCAGGAGCGGAAGCGCGAGGTCAACAAGTCTCCAGAGCTTCATTGTCATCATAGACAGTGCCAGGAAGATCAGAAGAGAGATGTTGCTGATAATAGCAAGTTCCGGGAGCTTTAACTCAAGCTTTTCGTTATTATCCGCGATGTTTCGGAAAATAGCGGCGGCTGTCATCGCACCGACAGAGGCCGGGAACTCAACACCAGTCTGCTTTAACAGGTAGGAGATCAGAGTTCCGATGGCAATCGTCAATAATACCTGATAGGAAGCAACTGTGAGAGACTTTTCTGTGATGGAAACTGCGGCTTCCCCGTCTTTTCCAAGACGCATAGTTTCAGAATCTGCTGATGGCTTGAGATTGTTTTTCTCAATCAGGAATCTTCCGACCGGTCCGCCTAAGAGGGCACCAGATACAAGACCAAAGGTAGCAGCAGCGATCGCAATCGTACTGGCATCTTCCAAACCTGCACTCTCAAGAATCGGGGCCCAGGCAGCCGCTGTTCCGTTTCCGCCGACCATAGGAATCGAACCGGTTGCAAGTCCGATCAGGGAATTAAGTCCCATGACCTTACAGAGGATAACGCCGAGACCATTTTGAAGAACTACAAGGATACTGGACAGAACCAGGAAAATAATAACTTGCGGTCCGCCCTTTTTCAGGAGCTTCCAGCTTGCGGTATAACCGATACCTGCATAGAAGAGAAGACTGAAAAACTCATTGAAGGATGAATCCAGGGAGACCTTCAACACACCGGTCATTGTCGTAATCGTTAGGATGATCGTAAAAAGGAGACCGCCGACAACTGGAACCGGAATACAGAATTTGCGCAGGATATAACAGCGCTTTTTGATGAAATCACCGACGAGTAAGATGATAACTGCCAGAGCAATCGTGTAGTAAACATTGAGCGATAGTTCCATACATATTCCCCTTTCATAATGTAAAGATAACCATGAGTCAGCTAGAAATAACGATTACAGTTTTACGACACCGTTTTCCATAAGCGTTCTGCCATCAGCGACGATCGTACCGTTTTTCATAATAACATCATAGTGGCAGCTTGCCTTTACGGTACCGCCGAGGGTAATACTGGTTCCGATGCCGATATGGCAGCTTCCGAATACGCCCTCGTCCTCAAGCATAAATCCGCAGAAATGGCAGTTTGGATTCAGACCAACTCCGTGTTCCGCGATATTGTATACATTTGGATCATTCTTCGCTTTCAGATCATCTGCAAGCATCTTCGCCTGTCTTCCGCCGGAAATATCAACGATCCGTCCATTTTCCACCTTTAATGTAACCGGCTCTTCCAGAACACCAATCCCGATATATGGAATACTTCCGTCAGCAACAATAATACCGTTCGCGGTACCTTCTAACGGGGAGACATTAGCCTCTACCGTCGGAAGAGTAGAAAACTGTCCTTTTTCAACCATACAGTAGAGATGATTTCCGCGACGTCCCTTTGCGGAATACTCTAAATGTGTTCCACTTGGGGAGGTAAGGACGATCTTTTCAGATCCGGCCATCGCCTGTGCCATTCCGATACAGATCGGTTTCAGCTTTTCAAAATCACCTTCGATTCCACCGTGAACCATCATGGACTCTGTAAACTGTGTCAGCACGAGACCTCTGGAACCGGCGGCGATCGCATCCTTTACGGCGTGAGTATGTGTGATGGATTTTCCTACAACAGAAAGGAAAGCATCACTGGCTTTCATAGCAGCCGCGATCTCCTTCGGCGGCTCTGCGCTGTCCTGAGATCTAGGTTCCATGATACAAACAGTCGGTTCCGCTCCAACACGGTAGACTTCGGTGGCGAGAGCCTGTGCGATACTGAAGCGGGACTGTTCTGTTACGATCAGAACATGCTCCCCGGCTTTGATCCCGGCACAGGTATTTACAACTTTTGACGCTCCGCGCGACATGTAAAAGTTCTCCATATGATACCCTCCTAAATTATATATTTTATATTCTATAGAATATAGCATTGCAAAAGAATTGTCAATATAAAAAGAGCAATGTCGACTAAAAAGTTTCAACATTGCTCCTGTTCTTGAAAATAATTTGAATTAACGGTTCTCAATATACTGCTGACCGTGATGAATGTGCTCGGAAATTGCTGCCTGGGCCTTTGCAATATCCTTTTCCCGCATGGCATCAACGATTTTTTTGTGCTCTTCAACGATCTCGGATCGCCGGTCGATATTGCTGGATGAAAATTTCCGGTCTCTTCCGATTACACCTTTTAACATACCGAGCAGTTTACAGAGCGTTTCATTTCCGGACAGAGAGTAAATATAATCGTCAAACCGCTGGCTTGCTTCCGAAATTTCAGATATTCCGCTTGCGTTCTTAAAGGTCTCGATCAGCGCATACAGATAATCAATATCCTTGTCCGTCAGGTTAGCGATCGCCTCAGAGACCGCAAGGTGCTCCAAGGCCTCACGGCATGCGTAGGCCTCCTGGATCTCTTTGTGGTTCAAGGTGCGGACAACGGCACCGTGGTACGGAATCATTTCGATCATGCCATCGCTGGTGAGACGCCGCAGCGCTTCACGGACCGGAGTCGCGCTTACCCCCATTTGCTTGGCCAGATGCTGTTCCTTTAGTTCTGTTCCGGCCGGCAGATCCCCGTTTACGATGGAATCGACGAGATTTTGATATACCTGTTCAGCTAAAGAGACTCTGGAAACCCCGGATACCTTCCCATATTTTTCCATATCCCTTTTCTCCTATTCTTCTTGCTGAATCAATTATAGCACTGTAGAGGGGGGAGAGGCAACCAGAAAGATGGGACATGGCGGCGGATGAAAAACTCTGTAGGGACATGCATTGACAAAAATCGGATAATAATTGAGGAAAGATAGGTCATCCCTGAACGAAATTAAGATATGATAGGAGTAAAAGATCTTTTACGAGGAGGATAAAGCATGCAGGCGAATGTGGAACAAATCGAACAGGATATTCAGAACTTTAAGAGACAACTGAAAATAGAACGGAACTTATCGGAACATACATTGCGAGCGTATGAGTGTGACCTTCACTGTATGCTGAAGTGGATCGAGACATACCATATCCGGGCGCTGAACGATAAGGTAACGATGTCGTATTTTAATTATCTGCAGGACGAGGAGCATCTGAGTGCCAGATCGATCAGGAGAAAATATGTGGCGCTTCGGCAGTTTTTTGAGTTTCTGGGAGAGACCTATGATGTCCATGAAAAGTTCTTCCGGTTTTCATCAAGAAGGTTCCAGGTTCCAAAGACACTCCCGAAGACTCTGGAGCGGTCGGAGATTCAGCGGCTTTTAAGCGCCGCTTCGAAGAATTTCCAGGCAGCAGGAACCGAGTATCAGATCTGGCTCGCACTGCGGGACATGTGTATCCTGGAACTCTTATTCAGCCTGGGCCTGCGGGTGGGAGAAGCGGCGGCACTGAATGTGGAAGATTACCGGGAAGAAGACCAGTCGGTCCTTATCCACGGGAAAGGAAGTAAAGAGCGGATCCTATTTTTATCGTCTCCGGTTGTATGTCAGAAGATCAGTGCATGGCTGCGGATCCGGGCGGCCCGGCATCCGAAAGACCACTCGTTCTTTCCCAGCCGCCTTGGGAGGCGTATGTCTGTATTCAGTATAGAAAATGCATTTGCAAAATATCAAAAAATGGCCAGGATCAGCCAGAGCGCGACACCGCATTCCCTACGGCACAGCTTTGCAACGCAGCTTTTGAATAATGGAGCCGGAATCCGGGACGTGCAGGAGCTGCTGGGGCATAGCAGTATTGTTACGACGCAGATCTATACGGAGGTGTCGATCAATCGGAAGAGGGAGGTGTTGATGAGGTATAATGGGAGGAATGATTTAGGGGTGGAGTAGGAAATACTATGAAAAAAAGGCAGAGGCGGTGTTGGATGATGTACAGGCATGGATAAATACCTTCGCATTCAACATCGCTTTTGGGTATTTTAGCGGTGTATGGCAAAGATATATGAAATAGAGTTGAGAAAATATGTAAATTTCATTTTAGGGGTTGCAGTTTGGCAGGGAAAATGGTATTATATATGAAGCAGTAGGATGTTACTTTTTTTAGTCCAAATAATAACAATTATTTGAGGTTGAGATATCCGAAAACGATGATAAAGATGGGATGAGTGGCCTGCATTGAGAGAAGGAAAATCTGAATGCAGGTCTTTTTTTGAAAAAATATACCTTCCTTATTTGAATACAAAGTTTATACAACAAGATTTTACAAATATTCCAGAGGTAATTTTAAACATGATTATTACAAAAACACCTTTTAGAATGTCATTCTTTGGCGGTGGAACAGATATTCAAAATTATTTTTCAACAAATCACGGCGCAGTTCTTTCAACGACTTTTGATAAGTATTGCTATGTTAACGTGAGACATCTTCCGAGATTTTTTGATTATTCAACAGAGTTATCTTATTCCAAAATTGAACGAGTTACTAACGTGAACCAAATTGAACATCCGGCTATTCGAGAAGCAATGAAAATGCTTGACATGCATGAAATCAGACTTACTTATGAGGCTGATCTTCCAGCACGTTCAGGCCTGGGAACTAGTTCTTCATTTGCTGTTGGCATGCTTAATGCTTTTTATGCACTAAAAGGTAAATACGCATCTAAAAAGCAATTAGCAGACGATGCAATTTACCTTGAAAGAGTACTTTGTGCCGAGGCTGGGGGATGGCAGGATCAGATAGCTGCTTCATTTGGAGGATTTAATAGAATTGATTTTAATCAAAATGGCTACGAAGTTCATCCGATAGTAATGACACCAGAACGGAAACAGCAGTTAAATAATAATTTAATGATGTTTTTTACGGGATTTACACGCTTTTCATCAGATTTGCAAATTGCAAATAATGTAAGCGGTAGTGAAGAAAAAAAATTAAAGCTTGCACAGATGTATGAGCTTGTAAACGAAGCTGAGAAAGTTCTTACAAATAAAACCGTTGAATTAGATGAATTTGGAAAACTTTTAGACTATACCTGGAAATTAAAAAAGGGCACGGGAAGTTCTATAAGCACAAATGCTATTGATACTTTGTATGAGCAGGGAATACAGGCAGGTGCTCTTGGTGGAAAACTTCTTGGTGCCGGTGGCGGTGGTTTCCTTTTATTTTATGTAAGACCAGAACAACAGTCTACAGTAAAAGAAGCCATGAAAGATCTAATGTATATTCCATTTCGCTTTGAGGATGGTGGAACGCAAGTTATTTATTATGGTCCAGAACCATATGAAGATAATACAAATAAATATTAAGTCAATTTACTCATATTTATAACATAGGGAGGAATATCAAAATGAAACGAGTAATTACATATGGTACTTTTGATCTTTTACATTATGGTCATATAAATCTTCTTAGACGTGCTAAAGCTTTAGGCGATTATTTAATAGTAGTTCTTTCAAGTGATGAATTTAACTGGAACGAAAAACATAAAAAAACGTACTTTACATATGAACAGCGTCAGCAATTACTTGAAGCAATTCGATATGTTGACTTAGTAATTCCAGAAACAAGTTGGCAGCAAAAAAGAAACGATATGCACGAATATCATATAGATACATTTGTCATGGGTGATGATTGGAAAGGCAAGTTTGATTTTTTAAAGGAAGAAGGGGTCGAGGTAGTGTATCTTGCAAGAACTCCTGAAATTAGTTCATCACAGATAAAGAAAGACTTGTATGATGCTGCAAATGTGGAACCAAGTCAAACAAATCATGATGCTATAAATACAGATCCTCAGTAAATACAAATAGGAGAATTTATAAAATCATGGATAAGCAGGTTTTATTAAACACGTTAGTAAATAACGTTGATATGGATGAAACGATTAGCGCTATTGAGGATATGATAGCTAATAAAAAAAAATCATATGTTGTAGCAATTAATGTAGATGTTGTAATAAAGCTAGAGAAAGACCAATATCTTCGGAAGATTATAAATGATGCTTCAATGACTTTAGTTGATGGACAACCTTTAGTATGGATTTCACATTTAAAAAAGAATCCTGTAAAAGCAAAGGTCTCAGGTTCTGATCTAGTTCCCTGCTTATGTGAAAAAGCTGCTGATAAAGGTTATTCTATTTTTATTATTGGTGGGGCAGATGGTATTGCAGCTCGAGCAAAACAAAATTTAGAACGGATATATCCAGGAATAAACATTGTTGGAATTTACGCACCTCCCTTCGGATTTGAAAAAAATAATGATGAACTTAAGAAAATTAACGCTTTAATATCTGAGGTGCATCCAGATTTATTAGTTGCCTGCTTCGGTTGTCCAAAACAAGAGAAATGGATATATGAAAATTACCAGGATTATGACGCTACTGTTTCTGTCTGTGCTGGTGCTACTGTAGATTTTTTGGCAGGAAATATTAAACGTGCTCCCAAATGGATGAGTTCATGCGGCTTAGAATGGCTTTATCGCATGACCCAAGATCCCAAACGTTTAGTGAAAAGATATCTTCTAGATGATATCAAGATTATTAAATTACTCTTCAAATATTAATGAGGCTGATTAAACAACTATGGAAAATATTGAAAATTTAAGAAAAGCGCAACTGGGTGAACTTGAAATTTTAAAATTATTTAAAAGAATTTGTGAGAAAGAAAATTTATCCTATTTTTTGTTAGGAGGAACAGCTATAGGAGCTGTCCGTCATAAGGGGTTTATCCCATGGGATGATGATATTGATGTGGGATTGTTACGAAATGATTATGAAAAGTTTTTAAATGTTGCAAATAAATATTTACCTAGTAATATTAAAATTTATAGTTGGAAAAACAAAAAAGATTACAGTGATTATACCATGAAAATGGTTAATACAAATATGAAATTTGTAACTGAAAGAACATACGGAAATATTACGCAAGAAATCTGGATTGATATTTTCCCATTAGATGGAGTTCCTGCTCCGGGGAGTATTCGAAATATACATTATTTCAAAATGAAATATTATAGAATGCTTCTTGGAATGAATAATATAAATGAAGACAGAATTATCGAAAATCGTTCCCATTTAAAGAAACAAATTTACAAGATTTCTAAGATATTGGGCTTCCATCATATTTTAAATGGTGAAAAAATCAAAAAGAAACTCGATAGTCAGTTGAGTAAATTCAGTATAGACAAAAGTGACTATATTGGTAATCTCATGGGGGCTTATCATGAAAGAGAGGTCTTTCCAAAAGCTGTTTTCTTTTCAAAAGATAGTCGAATTTTACAGGTCCAATTTGAAGATGATTTTTTCAGGGTTCCTGTATTGCTAGATAAATATTTAACCATCCAATATGGCGACTATATGAAACTTCCACCAGTCGAGAAACAAAGACCCAAACATAATGTTATAAAAATTATAGAAGTAGAGAACTATGAAAATTAATCGAAATAACTCATTATATCTATTTGGTATTTGTATTTTTACTTTTTCCGAACTTCTTGGAAAAACTGTCTTGTATGAATACAATGTAACTTCAATTATCTGTGACATAATGCGTTATGCAATCGCGTTTCCTATTGTATTAATTGTTTTTTTCGTTGATAAGAAAATATCCTATCGAACCTTTTTAATATCTATATGCGCTATAATAATTATTGCCTTAAATATTTTTTTTGCAAAAGAGAAGCGACTTATTTTAATAGCACTTTATGTAATAGCTGGTAGGAATATTAAATTAGAGCAAATTATAAAAGTCGCATTCATTACTATTGCCTTCGTTTTTACTGCGACTATTGTTCTCAATATGTTGGGAATTCTTGAAAATGTAGTATATATTCAACAACACGGAACACGTGTTAGAAATTCTTTAGGATTTAAATACAGTTCCTACTCAGGTAATCTTTTATTGCACTTGACATGTATGTATATCTTCCTAAAAAAAGATAAATTTAGTATACTACATGGAGCAATTATTTTTGCATTAAGCGGAATAATATATTATCTTACGGATACAAATTTTGCATTTGCATGTACAGTTTTAGCGGTTAGTTCGACCTTGATAATTAATTATTGCCGTTGGTTTAAAGTGTTTGACTCTATTTTTTGGATATTAGAAAGAAATGTATGCCTAATTAGTATGTTTTTATCTATAGCAATTACGATAATGTATACATTTAATAAGCCATTTTTAGAACAATTAAATTTAATATTAAACCAACGCTTGAGACTAGGCAGTGTAGCTATATATAAATATGGTATTCATCTATTTGGAAATTATTTTGATTTGATCGGTCCTGTAGAAATATTAAATGATAATTCTTTAGTATATAATTACGTAGATTCTTCTTATGTACAGATCCTTCTAAAATATGGAATTTTGTTTTTGATTTTATTAGTATGTATTATATCTAGATTTTGTAAAAATATTTTCAATGTGAAGGAATACTATTTGGCTATTGCTATGATAGTAATTTTATTACATTCAATGCTAGAACCTCAATTATTAGATATTGGATACAATCCATTTTTATTCGGCATGGGTATTGCATTTAAGAAAAATGCGTATTCTAATATACATCCAAAGCGTAAATTTCCACTAAGGAAACATGGTATTTACAGTATATAGGAGATTTATCATGCATACTCAATTATCTATCATAGTTCCTGTTTATAATGTTGAAGAATACATAGAAGATTGTATTAAAAGTATTCTAGAACAGGACTATGCTGATTTTGAATTAATTTTGATTGATGATGGATCATCAGATCATACCTATGAACTTTGTCAAAAATATGTTCTTTTAGATTCTCGCATTACACTCATAACGCAGAAGAATTCCGGAGTAAGCGTAGCACGAAATGTTGGAATTTCACGAGCATCTGGAGAATACATCATGTTTATAGATGGTGATGACATGTTGCAAAAAAACACACTTAAACAACTGATGCGTATTCTCAACGATAATGATATAATTTCCTTCCCAATTTATGAATTGACAAATGACAATCCCTTAAAAATTCGTCTAATGTACTCAAACGAGACTATTCCTATCGATAAATTTATGGGAAAGAATTTTAAAGATAAAAATTTATTTATTTGGGGGAGAATATATCGATTAAAAATACTCAAAAAATATAAATTGTTTTTTGATACAAAGCTCTATTATGCAGAAGATATGGAATGGTTGACCAGACTAATTCCTTTTATAAGAAAAGTTAGCTATACATCTATCGGGGGATATATCTACAGAAAAAATCGTGTGAACAGCGCAATGACCAACATGTATTTAGGAAAGAATAGTGGCTATTTTATAAATGCAATGGATGCGTACAACAAAGGATTCCTGAATCTAAAAAAAATTGGAGATCATGCTGCAGCTGATTCATATAAGATGAGAATAGTTCATCTGAGAAGATTTATTTCTTGGATGCTTAGTAATGAACATTATACAACTGAAATTATAAGCACTACATGTAATGAATTTTGTAAGGCAAATATGTACTACATAAAAATGTGTTCTGATTTTAAGGGCTGTTTATTTTGGGGAAAGAATGTTCTTTTTTCAATAAAATTCATTTTAGAAAGCAGGAGAAAATGCAAGAAAAATCCATAGGGAAAAATGCAATTTTGAATGGCATTAAAACATTAACATCACTGATATTTCCATTATTAACTTTTCCATATATTTCACGTATATTGCAGGTCGAAAATATAGGAAAATACAATTTTGCAAATTCCATAGTTAATTATTTTGTCCTTATAGCTGGGCTAGGCATATCCACATATGCAGTTAGAGAAGGCGCTCATTTGCGTGATAATAGAATAAAACTCTCAGCTTTTGTTTCAGAAGTATTTTCAATTAATATTATATCTACAGTGCTGGCATATGTGATTCTTTTGATTTGCATAATTTTTATACCTAAAATTCATTCGGAATATGTATTGATAATGATTCTAAGTTTTAGAGTTATATTTACTACATTGGGAATGGAATGGGTTTTTAGCATATATGAAGAATATAGCTACATAACTATTCGCGGCATAATATTTCAGGTTGTTTATACTATAGCTGTCTTCGTTTTAGTAAAAAAACCTGAAGATTTGATATTATATGGTGCCATCACATTATTATCAACAACTGCTCCTAATATATGCAATATCCTTTTCTTGAAAAAATATTGCAACGTTAAACTGACCCCGCATATTAACTTAAGAAAACATCTTATTCCTATATTATTGATTTTTTCTAGTTCGGTAACAACCACTATATACGTAAATTCAGATATAACCATGCTTGGCTTTCTCACTACAGATCTTCATGTGGGATTGTATTCTGTTTCAGCAAAAATATACAATATAGTTAAGCAATTGCTTGCAGCCATAATAATAGTATCTATACCAAGAATGGCTTTATTATGGGGAAAACAAGAATATCTTCAATTTAAAAAATTAGCTGAGAACATTTTTAGTGCATTATTAGCACTTATTATTCCTATAGTTATCGGTATTTACTTTTTAAGTGAAAATATTGTTTCCATCATCGCTGGAAACGAGTATAGTGATGCCAACAGTTCATTGAAAATTTTAAGTATTGCATTAATCTTTAGTGTTTTCAGCTGGTTTTTTACGTCTTGCATTTTAATCCCATGCAAAAAGGAAAGGCAAGTTCTTTTAGCAACATCTGTTGCAGCCGTATTAAATATACTATTGAACATTGTTCTAATTCCTAAATTATATGAAGATGCAGCAGCAGTAACTACTGTTATCGCTGAAGGGATATCGTTACTTATATGTGTTTATTATTCAAATAAAATTATTCAAGTCAAAATAGATTTACATGATATGATATCCATTGTCTTGGGATGTACAATAATGGCTTTAATAATTTCTTATCTCCAAACGATAGTTTCTGGATTTGTAGGTATTATTATAATTACATTAGTAGCAGGAACAACATATATTTTGATACTTGGAATAATGCACAATACAGTTATCGTGTATTGGGGTAATGTTCTTTTAAAAAAGATTAGTCGCAATTGATTCCCAAATGGCAAAATATGCACCTACTACAAGAGCTAGCCGCCTCTTTGAGGCGGCCTTAAATGAACTACTTTATATCTTATAGGCAAAATGCTAATAGCTTAAGTAATCACTGCATACTAGTCTTCATTTAAGCTTAACAAATTTGTTATTACAGACGCTACGCGGTTACTTCCTAAAATTCTCTTTAATATATCCATAAATTCTTCTTCAGTATTTACTCTAAATTCCCTATTAGATTGATCAATTTCATTAGATATAGAACTATCTAACGAAATTCCGATTGGGTATAATGATGCGTCATAATATAAGAACATTATACGATACTTGTATTTAGACATTGCTTTTGAGGCTAGATAAAATTCATAAACAAATTTAGTTGTATCACCTAACTGACTCTGGACATCAAAATCTTTTATTTCAAACTTAGGATTGTTATACCGTATTTGCCAAGCTGGTCCAACTAATACATGCTCGCTTTGATATTTACCTTCATATGGCTTAACTTGTGCAATAACTTTTCCACCTGTGGCTTCATTTAAATAATTACATTGCTCTTTTAAAATATCTCTCGGTGTTCTTAATATTTTTGTGGTATCAATAGCACTCCATAAATTCTCCATTATATTTCCTCCTTGATACTAAATACAATTGGTAAATGATCGCTAAATTTATCACTCCATGGATGCCCCTTGGAATCTACAAAAAAGTACTCTCCAATATTTTTTAAAATAGACAAAGATTTCATTTCAAAACACTTGACCATTGACGCACTTAAAATCACTTGATCAAAAATGTTCCTGTACAAGTTAACGGCATGATTGCTATCGTAATAGTAAGTCATTCCATTATTCACCTGATAATCGCCTAGAAAGTTCCACATTGGGTTATAATATAATTCTCGTTGCTTTCCATAAACCGTACGTTTCCTTTTTAGCGCAACAATATCTGCATAAGGAATCGCATGTATTCCATTGACTGATAAAATCATATCTTCAAAAGGATTAGCATTAAAATCTCCAACAATTAAAACTGAATCCGTTTTAATTTCGCTTTTTGCTTCTGAAATATCGTGTATTAAATCAGAAATAACTACTGTTTGATCATTATCTCTTGCATTCAATTTACTTGGAAGATGGATTCCAACTAAAATAAATTTCATATCAGAGTAATTTTCTATACTACATATAAAATAATACTTACTATCCCTAACTAATTCAACATGTAAACGAGAATTTATTAATAACTTCACTCGTGTATCTTGTGCAATTGGCCCTACCTTATAATCGTTTTTACTATAGGATATCGTATCCACTAGAGCTTAAGTGTCTAACGAATACTCTGCTAAAATTATAATATCACTTTTATATAGCTCAACTATATTTACTAATGCATTATTAACATTGATTTCTCGCTTTGTTTCATTTAATTTATATTTGCTAAGACCTGTATTCCAGAATAATATATTTATCATATAGTTGCTCCAGTTTTCAAGTACTATAATTTTATCACTTTTAATGAGAAAATGGAAGAGGCATAGTTACGAGGTTGACTTGCCTAAAATGCAAACTTAAATTCCACTTCGCCTTATCCTGATGTCACGAATCTCAAGCATTGGTACCGAGAATACTCTCAATTCAATGACCTTCATCAAGGCCGTAAGAAAGTCAGCAAATACACCGACCAAGAGAAACGGGACGCTGTAGACTATTACTTTAGTCATGATTGTAACGCTTTAAAGACCGTTAAAACACTGGGATATCTGAATAATCCGACCTTCAAGTCCACACTGTCCGACCAGAGGAAACCGTAAATCCGTTTTTGAGGGAACCGATATTCCGGGGATGGAAACCAGTATCACGAGTTTTTAAAATGTAACCATACACCTTTGGTGTAAATACATTTTAGGGAGGTCGCAACTATGACCAAATATCGAGAGATACTCAGACTAAAAAGTTTGAACCTCAGTCAGCAAAGTATTGCTGACAGTTGCAGGGTTTCCAAGAAAACAGTCAATCGTGTCTTAAAGCATGCGGCGGAACTAGGTATTTCCTGGCCGCTTTCAAAAAACGATACGGATGCTATCCTTGCGGAAAAACTTTTTCCATCTTCAAAGCAAACTATATCACACAAGCGTATGCCTGACTATGCATACATCCGTAAGGAGCTTCTCCGGAACGGTGTCAGCAAAAAGCTTCTCTGGACAGAATACATGGAAGACTGCCGGATGAGTGGCGAAGAGCCGCTCATGTATTCCCAGTTCTGTTACCACATCCAGCAGGACGAACAGAAACACCGTGCGACAATGCACATTAATCGGAAGCCTGGTGAACAGGTCGAAGTTGACTGGGCGGGTGATCCCGCGACGATCATTGATCCAGATACTGGAGAAATCCTTAAAGCCTATATATTTGTAGGCGTGATGACCTACAGTCAGTACACGTATGTGGAGGCTTTTCTGGATATGAAACAGAAATCCTGGATCAATGCCCATATCCACATGTACGAGTTCTTTGGCGGTGTAGCAAGGATCCTTGTACCAGATAACTGCAAGACTGCTGTGATCCACAATGGGGGATTTAAAGACCAGCAGATCAATGAAACTTACCAGGAGATGGCGTAACATTACGGCACTGCCATTATTCCGGCGCGTGTCAGGACTCCCAAGGATAAACCGAACGCGGAAGGAACGGTAGGAAATATCTCTACCTGGATAACCGCAGCGCTTCGGGATGAACAGTTCTTTTCCCTTGCCGAGTTAAACCGGGCAATCAGGGAAAAACTGGAACTGTTCAACCAAAAGCTCTTTCAGAAGAAAGAAGGCAGCCGGATCAGTTTATTTCTTGGGGAAGAAAAACTTCTTTTGGCACCATTGCCCGCTACCCGCTTTGAACTGAGTGACTGGAAAACAGCCACGGTCCAGTTCAATTATCACATATCTGTGGACAGAATGCTATACTCAGTTCCATATGAATACATCAAAAAGAAAGTTGATGTAAAGATAACTGACAGCGCGATTGAGATTTTTTACAATCATAACCGAATTGCCTCACATCGCCGTCTAAAAGGGCGTCCAGGGCAGTACAGCACGATTACAGAACATATGCCGGAAGACCACCAGAAATATCTGGAGTGGAACGGTGACCGTTTCCGAAAATGGGCGGAACAGATCGGTCCAAACACATACACCGTCATCAATGCGATTCTGACCTCTAAACGTGTAGAACAGCAGACCTACCGAAGCTGTATGGGACTTCTAAAGCTTACTGAACGATATTCAGAAGCATTGCTCGAAGCAGCCTGCAAAAAGGCGTTGACCTATACAGCCGCACCAAGCTACAAGAGTATCAAGAACATCCTTGTTACTGGGGCTGCAAAACCAGAATCAGAAATAACTGAGATTAAAACTACACATAAAGCACATGGCATCACAAGAGGTGCTGCTTATTATCGGAGGTAATCACATATGACGAATGAAAGTACGATCGATAAACTAATTGAAATGCGCCTCACAACAATGGCCGATGCATTCCGTACTCAGCTGAACGATCCCCATTTTAAGGAAGTGCCTTTTGAGGACCGCTTTGGCATGTTGGTGGATATCGAATACAGCAATCGAAAAAACAACCGTCAGAAAAGATTGATCCACAATGCTGGCTTTGATTAGCCAGAAGCAAATATCCTGGATATCAACTACAGTTCTGGCCGTAAACTCAACAAGGACTTTATTAACCGGCTTGCGACCTGCGAATATATAGCTGAGCACAGAAATCTTTTTATCACCGGCGCAACAGGCTGTGGAAAAACCTATATGGCCTGCGCCTTTGGGCTGGAAGCCTGCAGACGGTATTACAATACCAAGTATGTCCGCCTCCCGGATCTGCTTATGGATCTGGAAATCGGAAGGAAGGATGGCAACTACCGAAAGGTCATGGCGAAGTACGCAAATCCGGTAGTTCTCATCCTCGATGAGTGGCTTCTTCTAAAACCGACCGACGTAGAACAGAAGGATATCTTTGAACTTCTTCACCGTCGACGTAAAAAATCATCTACGATCTTCTGTTCCCAGTATGTATTCGAGGAATGGTACGATCAGCTCGGCGGCGATGACAGTCCTCTGGCGGACGCAATCATTGACCGCATTGCACATGACAGTTATCGGATCAATATCACAAGTATCGATGCCGAACATGACATCTCGATGCGCGAGGTATATGGTTTAGCTAAAGAATTACGCGAGTAAACTCGCATGCGATGATTTCCACTTCCCGGACATCTGATTTCCAGATTTCCGGAAGTGCGATTTCATCGCACAGGAATATTCATCTCGAACCGCGGAAGTGGCTGTTCCGGAACAGCATTGCGACACCTCCACTTCTGGCCGGGATTCTGAACTATAAGTACGTAAATGCACTGTTGATCCATCGTCTGGCACAGGACTTTAAACGCAGTGAAGTGAATATCTCCACGCAGGTGTATGGTTTACCATTTACAATCACACTAAACCACCATCATAAACATCTACACTGATCCAGAGCAGACGCAATAACTGCATCCATATCATAATACTTATACTCACCCAGGCGACCGCCAAATACAACCTTCTTTTCCTGCTCTGCCAGTTTTTTGTATTCTGCGTAGAGTTTTCCGTTCTTCTCATCATTCACCGGATAATACGGCTCATCTCCTGGTTTCCACTCAGAACTGTACTCACGACTAATCACGGTCTTCGGGATCTCATTGCCCTCATCATCTTTGCCAAATTCAAACCACTTATGCTCAATGATGCGAGTCCAAGGAGTCTCTGCATCCGTGTAATTTACGGCCGCATTGCCCTGGAAATTCGGCTTATCGAGAAGCTCTGTCTCAAAGCGCACGGAGCGATATTCCAGCGCCCCAAGTTTAAAGTTAAAATACGCGTCAATCGCACCGGTATAGATGACTTTATCAGCCAACTTGTCATAAGCTTCCTTCTCAGCCAGATAATCCACTCCCAGTTTTACCTCAATGCCATCCAACATATTGGCAACCATCTTTGTATAGCCACCCATCGGAATACCCTGATATAACGCATTGAAATAGTTATTATCAAAGGTTAAGCGAACCGGAAGACGTTTGATGATAAATGCTGGAAGCTCAGAGCACGGTCTGCCCCACTGTTTCTCGGTGTAACCTTTTACCAGCTTCTCGTAAATATCCGTACCGATCAGGCTGATGGCCTGCTCTTCAAGGTTCTTGGGCGCGGTAATTCCTGCTGCCTTTTTCTGTTC
>Ga0129312_1000930_pt1 | contig 19873 bp, 19 predicted proteins | sample O827metagenome_FD_94434 | JGI IMG/M metagenome (GOLD analysis project Ga0129312, IMG submission 94434) | Orangutan group fecal microbial communities from Wisconsin, USA - O827 metagenome | ecosystem: Host-associated > Mammals > Digestive system > Large intestine > Fecal | place: USA: Wisconsin... | reverse complement strand
CGCGGGAGTGTGTCTGAGCACGCCGGTTTTGCGGGCGAGTTCGCGGGAGCGGTCGGAATAAGCGACGCAGTGGTCACAGAAAATTTTTCAGGTTCTTGTTGGAGTTCGTTTCTGCTTGTTCCAAATTACCCTAAACAAGAATTTAAGCCATGAAGCCTTTTACTTTTTTATAAATGCTCTCGCTATCAAGTTCATATTTCTTGATCAGCTCTGCACCAGGTCCAGACTCACCAAAACGATCATACACACCGATCTTCATTACTTTTGTCGGAGCTTTCTCGCTCAATGTGTCGCATACAGCACTTCCAAGACCACCGATTACAGAATGCTCTTCTACTGTTACGACTTTGCCTGTTTTCTGTGCGGATGCAATAACCAGTTCCTCATCCAGCGGTTTGATTGTATGGATATTGATCACTTCTGCATCGATACCGTCTGCTGCCAGCAATTTTGCTGCCTCTACTGCCTCATTTACACACAGACCAGTTGCGATGATTGTCACATCTTTGCCCTCTTTTAATACAACGCCTTTTCCAAGCTCGAATTTGTAAGTTGCTTCGTCGTTGATTACCGGAACAGCCAGACGGCCGAATCTTAAGTAAACCGGTCCCTCATACTCATAAGCAGCACGAACCGCTGCTTTTGCTTCTACATCATCACATGGATTGATCACTACCATGCCCGGAATTGTACGCATCAGGGCAATATCCTCATTACACTGATGAGTTGCACCATCCTCACCTACGGAAATACCTGCGTGAGTTGCACCGATTTTTACATTTAAATGCGGATATCCGATAGAATTACGAACCTGCTCAAATGCACGTCCTGCTGCAAACATTGCAAAAGAACTCATAAACGGAACTTTTCCACAGCTGGCAAGACCTGCTGCAATACCTGCCATGTTGCCCTCAGCGATACCACAGTCAATATGACGCTCCGGGAATGCTTTTTTGAAAACAGCTGTCTTTGTTGCACCTGCAAGGTCAGCATCCAGAACTACCAGATTCTCATGCTCTTTTCCGAGCTCTACTAATGTATTGCCGTAACTGTCTCTTGTTGCGATTTTCTTTACTTCTGACATAATGCTTCACCTGCTTTCTTTAATTCTTCCATAGCAATGGCAAATTCTTCATCGTTTGGAGCTTTTCCATGCCATCCGGCCTGATTTTCCATGTAAGATACACCTTTACCTTTGATTGTTTTTGCAATAATAGCTGTCGGCATACCTTTTGTCTCACGTGCTTCTTTTAATGCTGCTGCGATCTCATCAAAATCATTTCCATTAATGTTGATCACATGGAAGTTAAATGCCTCAAATTTCTTGTCAATAGGATAAGGAGAGCATACATCTGCGATATTTCCATCGATCTGAAGCCCATTGTTATCTACAAATAACACAAGGTTATCAAGCTTGCGTGCTCCGGCAAACATAGCTGCCTCCCAGATCTGTCCCTCCTGGATTTCGCCGTCACCTGCCAGTGAATATACACGGTAATCTTTACCGTCCATTTTTGCAGCCAGTGCCATACCAACTGCTGCGGAAAATCCCTGTCCAAGAGAACCGCTGGACATATCAATACCCGGAATATGTTTCATATCCGGATGTCCCTGAAGCATGGAGCCGATGTGGCGCAGTCCTTCCAGCTCTTCTACCGGAAAATATCCTTTCTGTGCAAGTGTCGCATACAGACCCGGTGCAACATGTCCTTTGGAAAGAACAAATCTGTCTCTGTTCGGATCTTTCGGATTCTTCGGATCTACATTCATCTCTACAAAATACAGATAAGTAAAAATCTCCGCTGCGGATAAAGATCCACCCGGATGACCGGATTTTGCGCTGTGTACGCCGGTGATGATTCCTTTGCGCACTTCTACAGCAATTTTTTCAAGTTCTAACTTTGTCATAATGTGCTCCCTTTCTTATTCTGTCCTGACGGATCAAGTTTTCTTATATTCTCAGCCTGTTTCCTGTTATAAAAACAAATACCCTTTTTTGCTGATTATAATTCTACTCGTCCTTCCAGGGCTCTTAATAATGTAACCTCATCAATATATTCCAGATCACCACCCACCGGCACACCGCTGGCAATTCGCGATACTTTAATCCCGGTCGGTTTGATCAGTTTGCTGATATACATGGCAGTCGTCTCTCCTTCCAGACTGGAATTTGTGGCAATGATCACTTCTTTCACATCGCCCTGAAGACGCTGCATCAGTTCTTTCAGGCGGATATCCTCCGGTCCGATTCCAAGCATCGGGGAAATCGCGCCATGCAGCACATGGTATACACCATTGTACTGCCCTGTCTTTTCATAAGCTGCCAGATCCCGGGTAGTTTCCACTACCATGATCGTTGTATGGTCACGTCCGCTGTTTCGGCAGATCGGGCATTCTTCCGCATCTGTCAGCGTGTAGCAGGTCTTGCAGTAACGGATATTTTTTCTTGCATCAAGAATGGTATCTGCCAGTCGTTCTACCCGTTCCGTCGGCATATTTAAAATATGGAAAGCCAGACGCTGCGCTGACTTGCTGCCGATCCCCGGCAGAGAAGACAGTTCTTCTATCAATTTACTGATCTGCTTGCTGTAATAATCCATTAGAACGGAAATCCTCCGCCCATTCCCATGCCGCCTGTGATCTTGGACATGGACTGCTGTGAGATCTCCTCCATTTTACGCAGTGCTTCATTTGTAGCAGCTACAATCAGATCTTCCAGCATTTCGATATCATCCGGATCTACTACTTCTTCTGCCAGTTTTACTTTTACAACTTCTTTTTTACCGGATACAGTTACTTCTACCGCTCCGCCACCTGCGCTGGCAGATACTTCTTTTTCTTCCAGCTCTTTGGTTGCTTCTTCCATCTGACGCTGCATTTTCTGTGCCTGTTTCATCAGATTATTCATGTTTCCCGGCATTCCTCCCGGAAATCCACCTCTTTTTGCCATATTGCATCCTCCTGTTATCGCAATTTTATTCGTCTTCCACTTCAATGTCCATGTGGACGATTTGTTCCAGATCGATATAATTCTCTTCGAATGGACGCCCAGAATCGTTAGACTGCATCACCACTTCAATCTCTTTACCGATCCGGCTTGAAATCCGTTCCGTGATTTCCGTTCTGCGACGTTCCTCCGACACATAAGTATATGCCAAATCGTCGTCAAACACCAGCATTAATTTATTTTCTCCGCCAAGACTTAAATGAGCTCCCCTCAAATATGTAGCAGTAACCCCCGGCAGTTCGCGTACAATAGAACTCCAGTTTTTTACTACCTGACGGATATCATCCGGAATCGCCTTCGGCATCTGCACCGGTTCTTTCGGTTTCTGCGATGCAGCCGATGCACTTCCCGAAGCAGACGGCACTGTCGGTGTCGCTGCCACAACAGTTACACCTTCTTCTACTTTTTTTTCAAGCTGAGCCACACGGTCTGTCAGAGCATCCTGCGTGGTTTCCATCGCCGGACGACATAGTTTGATCAGTGCAATTTCAATCAACACACGTTTTTGCGGTGCGTATTTGAGTTGACCGGACAGTTCAGAAAAAATACGGATGTAACGCATGATCACATCACCTTCGATCATATCGGCTTCTTCTTTTAATAATGCCAGATTTTCACTGGACATGTCCAGTACATCTTCCATCTGATCAGAACTTTTAACCAGGAGAAGGTTTCGCAGATACCATACAAAATCCGTCACAAACTGTCCCAGTTCACGCCCCTGAATAATCAGTTCTTCCAAAAGTTCAATCGCCTGTACTACGTTATTTGCCAGAATAGAACGAAGCAAACGGCTGAACACCTCTGTATCTACTGCGCCAAGCACTTCCAGCACATGATCGTATGTCAGCGGTTCACCCAGATAAAATGCGATACATTGATCCAGAAGACTCAATGCATCTCGCATAGAACCGTCACCGGCTTTTGCCACATAACGGACCGCTTTTTCCTCTGCTTCTACGCCTTCCTGCTGCAACAGATCCATCAGGCGATCTGAGATTGTCTCAATGGAAATCCTGCGAAAATCATATTTCTGGCAACGGGATAAAATTGTAATCGGAATTTTGTGCGATTCCGTAGTTGCAAGAATAAAGATAACATATGATGGCGGTTCTTCCAACGTCTTCAGCAGTGCATTAAAAGCTCCGATAGAAAGCATATGAACCTCATCGATAATGTATACTTTATACTTTCCCTGTGTCGGAGAATAAGAAACTTCCTCACGGATCTGACGAATATTCTCTACACCGTTGTTCGAAGCCGCATCGATCTCAATCACATTCATGGATGCACCCGCTGCGATAGCTTTGCAGGAAGCACACTCCCCACAAGGGCTTCCGTCCACCGGATGCTCACAGTTTACAGCTTTTGCAAAAATCTTTGCCACCGTAGTTTTTCCTGTTCCACGAGTGCCGCAAAACAAATAAGCATGCCCGATGCGGTCTGCCTTAATCTGATTTTTTAATGTTGTAACAATATGCTCCTGTCCTTTTACATCCTCGAATTCGGAAGGACGGTATTTTCGATATAAAGCCGTATAAGACATAGCGGCTCCTTTCTAATTTTCAGTAACACGTTTTGATGCAATTTCTACAGTTATTTTCTGCTTTGCTGCATCCTGTTTTTAATCTCCGAAGCAGATTCCTACGATTTTTGCTTCTTTGATCAGCTGGCAATCCGGCTGTACCATCTTCAACTTGCCAGCCACCTCACCCAGAGGTACTTTCTTGGTCTGACCATTAATCATACCAACCATATAACCGTAATCCTCATCCAGGATCAGTTTTGCTGCATGCGCACCAAGCTGTGTACAAAGTACACGGTCATAAGCACACGGACTTCCACCACGCTGCATATGCCCCGGAACTGTAACACGCACTTCATTTCCGGTGCGCTCCTGGATCTGTGCAGCCACTTCATAAGAAACTGACGGATATTTTGTTTCTTTTTTCTTTGCTTTCAGTTCTTTCTTAGAAAGCAATGCATCCTCTTTGGAAATCGCACCTTCTGCAACTGCCAGAATGGTAAATCCTTTTCCGTCTTTGCTTCGTTTGTTAATTGCCTCCACAACTTTGTCGATATCATATGGGATCTCCGGGATCAGAATGATATCAGCACCGCCTGCCACACCGGCATGAAGCGGAAGCCAGCCAACTTTGTGTCCCATGATTTCAACGATAAATACACGGTTGTGGGAAGCGGCTGTGGTATGAATGCAGTCGATAACACCTGTTGCAATATCCAGTGCGCTCTCGAAACCAAAGGTAATATCTGTACCATAAATATCATTGTCGATTGTTTTCGGCAAATGAATGATATTAAGCCCTTCCTCCCGAAGCAGATTTGCTGTTTTCTGTGTGCCATTTCCACCAAGGATCACCAGACAGTCAAGGCTCAGTTTATGATAGGTATGCTTCATAGCTGCCACTTTATCAAGGCCATTCTCATCAGGTACGCGCATATATTTAAACGGCTGACGGGATGTTCCGAGTATTGTTCCACCTTTTGTCAGAATTCCGGAAAAATCTTTGGATGTCAGCAGACGATAATTTCCATAAATCAAGCCTTTGTATCCATCATAAAAACCATAAATCTCCAGTTCATCCAGATTGGCATTTAATCCTTTTACTACTCCGCGCATTGCTGCATTTAAGGCCTGGCAGTCTCCGCCACTTGTCAGCATTCCGATTCTTTTCATCTTTTCCGCTCCTCTCTCAATTCACAGATCATCTATTTTCCCAGACATGACATCTTCCTCTGCACATCTCTGTTATAAAGTATTATAAAACAATCTGCGAAAAAAACACATTGTCTGTTCTGAATTTTATCAAAATAACTACGGGATTACAAGACTAATTGCCCTGTCTGAAAATTTTACGAACCTTTCACAAAACTTTTACCATTCCTTTTCGGGGATTGACGAACCTTTGAAAAATGTTTATACTAATTAAGTCTTATTTTGGAGAAGTACTCAAGCGGCTGAAGAGTCTGGCTTCGAACACCAGTAGGCCGGTAACACGGCGCGAGGGTTCAAATCCCTCCTTCTCCGCTGAAAAAGGGAATGCAAAAACGGCTTTCGTTCTGCATTCCCTTTTTTATTTCGCTAGAGGTTATTTCCTCATATCCCGGATCATACTCGCTGCGACCATCACCGCACCGACGATCAGAACCACCAGTCCAAAGTTTTGTCCGCCAAAATCCATCCAGTTATGGAAGTTTACTCCCGGCATAACAGCTCTGCCGTCGTAAGCAATGCTGATCAGCGTGTTTGCAAAAAACATCCATACACCACAAAGTCCAACTGTAATGCTGCTTTTCATCAAACGGCTGCACCTGATGTATCGGAACACCACAAAAATTCCCCATGCAAGTATTGAAAAAACGGTCAGAACCCACAAGTTCTGAGCAATAATGATACCTGTCACGCCTTTCACATAAAACAAGCAGCCGAAAAATACCATCAAATAGCTTAACACTGTATCAAGTGCCATACAGATCAGACCTTTATGGCGCAATATCGGCCAGTCATAATGCCAGCTGCATAAAATGACCGGTAAAAATACGCTGAGCAGGCCAAAGCTGACGCCAAGCAGCGACATGATCAGCCAGTTACCGCCCAACACAATCCGGCAAACACACAGCATATAAATGATCGATCCATAAAAACACCAGAAACACTTTTCTGCGCGTCTTGTTTTGGTCATTACCGGTACATTGATAAAGGAAAATACCATAGCAAGCCCACCGACTACGATAAAGAACCAGGAGAGGCGGTGCTCTGTCACAAGATTCCCGATAAAGCACGGGATCAAAACTGCCAGATAACAGAGATACGTCACCCAGGTATAGCCTTTTAATATCCGCAGATATCCGCGGGACTGCTCCTCAATCTCACGTTGATGCATGTCATCACTGGCGGTCAGAAGTTCATGTTCTGACACATGTAAGATTTCACACAAACTGGTAACCAGCGTCATATCCGGATAGGACAGACCGCGCTCCCATTTGCTGACGGCTGATTCTGATACAAATAACTGCTTTGCCAGCTCTTTCTGAGAGAGTCCGGCGGCTTTTCGTTTTTCTTTTATATATCTTCCGAAATTTTCTCTTTTTTCCATTTCAAATTTAACTCCTTTCAAGTAACAACATGTTTTTGTTCTGCAGAAACAAAATTCAATTGAACGCAAGTGAAACTTGATGCACAATTCTAGTCAGTGTGATCTAACACATTCTCCTTAGAATTGCTGTACATCATCGCGAAGCGTTTATCTCAGGCTGAGATCACATCTCTGTCTGTACTCCCAGTTATAACAGCACCCCCCATACCCGTCAATCTTTTCAGGCAAAAAAAGGACTCGACCATTGGTCAAGTCCAGTGTTTCTGCGGCTTTTCGTTTGTTTTTAGTTTTTTAGAAAGTGTTTCTGGTTTTTTAGAACAATTGTTTTTCGCATACTTTCTCTGTTATAATTTTCACAAAAAAACATTTTTTCTGTTTTTATTCCAGTTTTTTAGAATATATATTTTCCCACTTTCCTATAAAATCGCTGTTTCAAAAACTGGCACGACATTTGCTTATTATATTTTTGACATGACAAGTCAAATCCATGGCCATGGACACTATATCAATATCATACAAAGGAGATGAAGAGTATTTATGTTAGCACTTATTGGCGCATTAACCATCGTAATCATGTTAGCCCTGATTATGACAAAAAAAATGCAGACCTTGTTAGCCCTGATCGTTGTCCCGATCATCGGTTGTCTTGTTGCAGGTTTTACCGGACTGATTTCAGTCGAAGAAGGAACATTCTCGTTAAGTACAATGGGTGGTTTTATCACCTCAGGTCTGCAAAATATCGCACCGACCGGTGTTATGTTCATTTTTGCAATTTTATTTTTTGGCATTTTAACAGATGCCGGTACATTTGATCCTATTATCAGCGGTATCTTAAAGGTGGTTGGAAAAAATCCGGTCAAGATCTGTATCGGAACAGTTATTCTTGCCTGCCTGGTTCATCTGGATGGTTCAGGTGCTGTTACATTCCTCATCGCAATTCCGGCAATGCTTCCCTTATATGAAAAACTCGGAATGCGAAAAACAACACTTGCTACTCTCGTTGCACTTGGAGCCGGCGTTATGAATATGCTGCCATGGGGCGGTCCGACAATCCGTGCTATCACAGCATTAGACACCACAGTTAATGATTTATACAAACCGATGGTTCCGGCACAGATTGCAGGAATCGTATTCATTATCCTGATTGCAATTTTCCTCGGAAAAAAAGAACAGAAACGCCTTGGCGACTCCCTGAATCAAATTGAACTTGATGCATCGACACAGGCTAACATTGAAGAAAATGATTTAAAACGTCCGAAACTGTTTATTTTTAACATTGCACTTATCATTATCGCTGTTGTTATACTGATCACTGCCATCTTACCTCCGGCTGTTGTATTTATGATCGCAACTGCACTCGCATTGATCGTAAATTATCCGGATATTAAAACCCAGAAAGAGCTCGTAGATTCTCATGCAAAATCTGCATTAATGATGGCCAGCATGCTGTTTGCCGCAGGCTCTTTCATCGGTATCATGCAGGGATCCGGCATGCTCACCGCAATGAGCAGTGCACTGGTAAATCTGATCCCGGCTACACTCGGAAAAGCGCTTCCTACTATTATCGGAGTAATTTCCATGCCATTGAGTTTATTATTTGACCCGGATTCTTATTACTATGGTGTAATGCCTGTCGTTGCAAACGCAGCTGGTGCACTTGGCGTAGATCCTCTGATGATTGGTCGTGCATCTATCATCGGACAAATGACCACCGGATTCCCAATCAGTCCTCTGACTGGTGCAACCTTCCTTTTAACAGGTCTGGCTGGTATCGATCTTGGTGAACATCAGAAACATACTTTTGTATTTGCATTTTTAACCACTATTGTTATGTTGATTGTTTCCATCATTGTTGGTTCAATTAGCATTTAAACACACATCCATATTACTTTTTAGGAGGATATTATCACTATGAAAAAAATCAGAATCGGAAGCGGCGCCGGCTATGCAGGAGACCGCATTGAGCCAGCCGTAGAACTTATGGAAAAAGGCAACCTTGACTACATCATCTTTGAATGCCTGGCTGAGCGTACTATTGCCATCGGACAGAAAGACAAACTGGCAGATCCTTCCAAAGGATATAACCAGTTACTGGAAGCAAGAATGAACAAAATCTTAAAACTTGCCAAAGAAAATCATATTAAAGTAATTACAAACATGGGATCTGCAAATCCGCTGGCAGCTATGAACAAAACCGTAGAAATTGCAAAATCTCTCGGTGTAACAGGTTTAAAAATTGCAGCTGTGACAGGTGATGACATTTTACCACAAATTGATCAGTATTATGACAATTCCGTTCTGGAACTTGACTGCAAACTCGGCGAAATGAAAGATGCTCTGTTATCCACAAATGTATATCTCGGTTGTGATGGTATTCTGGAAGCTCTGGAAAACGGTGCTGATATCGTAATTACAGGACGTGTATCTGATCCGGCACTCTCAATTGCACCACTCGTTCATGAATTTGGCTGGAATATCAATGACAATCCTGACCAGATGGGACAGGCCGTTTTAGTCGGACATTTACTGGAATGTGCCGGTCAGGTAACAGGAGGATATTATGCCGATCCAGGTTTTAAAGATGTACCAGATCTTGACCGTCTTGGTTTCCCGCTTATTGAGATTGACGAAACAGGTCACTTTACAGTATCAAAAGTAGAAGGTTCCGGCGGTCTTGTATGCGAAGATACCTGCAAAGAGCAGATGATCTATGAGATCCATAACCCGGAAGCTTATCTGACACCAGATGCAATTGCAGACTTTTCTCATGTAACATTTACACAGCAGGGCGAAAATATTGTTGCTGCCGCAAATGCAACTTCCCACGGAAAACCGGAAACACTGAAAGTCAGCATCGGATATCGCGATTGTTACATTGGCGAAGGCGAAATCAGCTACGGCGGAACAAACGCTATGGCCCGTGCACAGCTGGCCGCTGATATCATTGAAAAACGTCTGAAACTCATCGGCTGCGATATGGAAGAATTCCGTGTAGACTACATTGGCTTCAATTCCCTTTACAAAGATAAAATTTCCAGCCAGTATGCACCGGAAGTATTTCCGGAAATCCGACTTCGTGTCAGCGGACGTACAAAAGACAAGGAAAATGCAACATTGATCGCAAATGAAGTAGAAGCACTGTATACAAACGGACCGGCTGGCGGCGCTGGAGCAACAAAAAAAGTATCTGAAGTTGTATCCATCTGCTCCATCTTTGTTCCAAGAGACATTGTAGATATTCAGGTAAGCTATCAGGAGGTATAAAACCATGAAATTAAAAGAAATTGCACATTCAAGAACAGGCGATAAAGGAGACATTTCTAATATTTCCGTTATTGCATATAAAGCAGAAGACTACCCATTATTAAAAGAAAAAGTAACCTGCGAAAAAGTCAAAGAATATTTCGGAGAAATCTGCAAAGGCACCGTCGTTCGCTATGATATCGACAGTCTCTGTGCTATGAACTTCGTCCTTGACAAAACCCTCGGCGGAGGTGTTACCCGCTCTCTTGCCCTTGACAAGCACGGCAAAGCGCTTGGCATGGCTTTAATGGAAATGGAAATTTAATCCTCCATTCCTAACCCCTAATACATATTAAAGAATTTTTACCCAAAGCCCCTAAAAACAGGAAAGGGAGAGCAATTACTCTCCCTTTCCTATTTTGTTATATAAAGTAGCTAATGATATTCCTAAAGCTTTTGCCGCCTGCTTCTTTCCCTCCAGGGAATTTCCAAAATGTTCTAAAACAGACATAATCTGCTGTCTTTCATATTGATGCACTCTTTCTGCAAGCGTCGGCATTAATGCATCACTTCTATTGCTCATAATTGTCGGTGGCAGATCCTCGATATCGATCTGATTTCCACCTGACATCAGTGTCGCATATTCCAGAATATTTTCCAATTCCCTGACATTGCCGGGCCAGTTATATTCCAAAAGGATATTACGTGCGGCTTCTGTCAATTGAATTTTCTTCTTGTTTTGAATAGATACTTTTTTCAAATGATTTTCGATCAAAGGCAAAACATCACCTTTTCTTTCACGCAATGGAAGCAAATGCAATGGTATTGCTGCTATTCGGTAATACAGATCCTGGCGGAATTTATTTTCCTGAATATATTTTTCCAGATCCACATTACATGCCCCTATAATTCTGACATCAATGTCAATTTCTCTCGTACCACCGACCCGTCGGATTTTTCGTTCCTGTAATGCACGCAATAACTTTGCCTGAAGTGTGTAATCCATTTCTGAAATCTCATCCAGAAATAAGGTTCCTTTATTTGCGATTTCAAACAATCCTGCTTTTCCACCTTTTTGAGCACCAGTGAATGCACCATTTTCATACCCAAACAATTCACTTTCCAGCATATTTCCAGATAACACAGCACAGTTAATAGCAATAAATGGGTATCTGCGTCGCTCACTTTCATTATGTATCGCCTGGGCATACAACTCTTTTCCGCATCCGCTTTCTCCCTGCAGCAACACTGAAATATCAGAGTGTGCTATTTTTTTTGCCATTTCAATACAATGCATCGTCACTTCACTGCCATATACGATATCGTCAAAGTCATATCTTGTGCCGTTCACTTCTTTCATTCTGGCATCCAGATATGCTTCTCTCTCATTCAATTCACCAATCTTTTCTGCGAGAAATCTGGCATTTTCCAAAAATGTAACCGTAGAGATACCACCTGTTACTTCTCCATTTTCACGAATCGGATACATATTCACAAAATACTCTTTTCCTTTTTCCACACGATGAATCTGCTCTTGAACTTCACCTTTCTTCATAGCTTCCGGAAGTTTTGCACCCGGGCGAATATCTGTCAGCAGTTTTCCTCTTACCTCTTCCAATGAATGTCCGATAAATTCAGCATATGCATCGTTAATAAACTCGATTTTTTCTTCACGATCCACAATCAGAACACCTTCTTTTATGGCATTCAAAATCATTTCCATTTTTTTCATCTGTTTACTCCGGATTTCGTTATCTAGTCTTCATATCCAGACAGACCGTTCCAAAAAGTGGCTCTAAAACAGCCAGAATTTCTTCTCTTTTTTCAAAAACCAATGGCAGCTGCTCCGGTTTTACCTGGAGCTTTGCATAACCTTCCGGATGCCGGACTCTGAAATCAGAAAATCCCATATCCATCAAAGCGCTTTCTGCCTGTTCCACCTTTTCTAACTGCTCTGCTGTGATCCGCGTCCCTGTCGGAATACGGGTTGCCAGACAGGCATATGCCGGTTTTCGTGCTGTAAATAATCCCAGCTGTTCCGATACATCACGCAGCGCCGGCTTTGTAATTCCGCAGATCCGGAGCGGAGATAATACCTTCATCTCCTGCAATGCCTTCATACCGGGTCTGTCATCTGCATCATCAGAAGCATTTGTTCCATCTGCCAGACAGGTAAATCCAAGCTCCAGTGCTTTCTTTTGAATCTCAGAAAAAATCACTTTTTTGCAGTAATAGCAGCGATTTGCCGGATTCTGCACAACGGCCTCTGCACTTAACACATCCCGCTCCAGAATAGTCAGCGGAATCGCATATTCTTTGCAAAAACGAATTGCATCTTCTTTTTCAAATGCCGGCTGAAATGCGGTAGACACATAAATAGCGGTCATTTCTTTCGCATATTTTTTGGCCATATAGCATAAATAGGAATAATCGGTTCCTCCGGAAAATGCAATGGCAATCTTAGGATACTCGATAAAAAAATCTTTTAATGTCATATAAATCTCTCTTTCACAAACAACTCAATGCAAACACTAATACCTCATTCCGTGACATGTTCCCACCACTTAAAACTCTTTTCGGCCGCTCTTGTCCGGAATTCCCATCTCAGTACGATATTTATTGACCGTACGGCGGGACAATTTGATGCCCTTTGCGATCAGCAGATCACTGATTGCCTGATCGCTATATGGTTTTTTCTTGTTCTCACCATCTACGATCTCCTGGATCATTGTTTTCATCTGCTCTGGTGTCTTATCCTCCGCTCCATCAGTATTGCTGCTTTTTACTGCAACAGAAGTGAGGAAGTAGTTCAAAGGAAATACTCCCCAGGAACATTGCAGATATTTTCCACGCATGGCACGACTGATCGTAGATTCATGAAGATCCAGCTCCTCTGCCAGATCAACCAGACGCATCGGTCGTTTATGTCCCGGTCCATACATGAAAAATTCATGTTGTTTTTCTACCAGCAGATGCATAACTCTGGATAATGTAGAAGAACGCTGCGAAATACAGTTAGATACCCACTGCGCCTGCTGCACTTTTTCCTACAAATACTTTTTCGCCTCTGCATCCTTAGTACTCTGCAGCATTTCCTGATAATAATTGCTGATGGAAAATCCAGGATATTGATATTCATTGATCAGGATTTCAAACTGGTCTTCCAATTTTACCACAACTGCATCCGGACTGATATAACGGAGCTGTTCTCTGTCACTGAAAGCACTTCCCGGCTTCGGATTCAGACTGCGAATCTCCTCACAGGACTGCTGCACTTCTTCCAGGGAAACCTGCAGTTTCTTTGCAATATTGGGTAAATGGTTTTTCGCAACCTCTTCCATATAATGCTCAATAATCTCCACAGTCACGTCAGAATAATCCTTTTTTCTCTGAATCTGGAGCAACAGGCATTCTTGAAGATTTCTGGCACCTACGCCCGCCGGATCCAGTTCCTGAATATCCTTTAATAATTCTTCCACAACTTCTTCCGACACGTGAAAATGCTCTGCTACCTGCGTCAGTTCCCCGGAAAAATAGCCTCTGGAATCGAGCAAACAAATCAGATATTCCATGATTGCACTCTCCAGTTCAGTATAATCTGCCAGCAGAATCTGTGCATGCAGATATTCCTCCAGATTTTCCTCGGACTGTCTGCTGTCATGCCAGTTTGCTTCCATATTTTCCGCATCGCGCTCCTGCTGATAATATACACGATTCTGCAAGTCTGTAGACTCCAGCCAGTCCAGCTTCCGCTGAAGATCTTCCTGCTGCGTATCTGCTTTTGACTGACTGGAATCCGCCAGCTCGATCACTGGATTCTCCAGTGCCAGCTTTTCGATATAGCCTTCCAGTTCCTGCGCGCTCATTTGAAGAATCTCCATGGACTGAACCATATGCTGTGATAAAACCTGTTTTTGGCTGAGCTCCATCTTAAGTTCCATTGCAAATCCTCTCTTCTCTTATGTCGTAATAATATTTGTATCCTTCCCTTCAGGGTGTTTTTTAGATTTCGAATGACCTTATTTTACAACATTTTATGAACAACCGCAATGTTACTGATTTTGAAAAACACGCATTCTTACTCATTCTAAAAAATCGGGTAAAAACAATTATTTCTGATACCCAAGAAATGCTCTTACACAGCTTAACTGTGCAAAATCTTTTGTTCCGAAGCCATAACCGATCTCTTCAATTTCCATATGCATTTCTTTTGTATAAGACTCTACAAAATATTTCAGAATAGCTGCACCTGTCGGTGTCAGTAATTCTCCGTCAAAACTACTGCAGTATACTGGCATACCTTTAATAATTTCGGCTGTGGCCGGAGCCGGAACCGGAAGGATGCCATGTGCACAGCGAACAGTGCCGTTTCCGACACAGATTGGAGAAGCCTGCACTTCATCTACGCCAAGCAGTTCAAGGGCAAGGCAGCTTCCAACCACGTCAATCAGAGCATCCACGGAACCCACTTCATGAAAATGAATCTGCTTCATATCAGTTTGATGAACTTTACTTTCTGCTGCTGCAATTTCACGGTAAATTCCCTCAGCATTTTTCTTTACACTATCACTCATATCCAGTACACTGATTTTTTCTAAAATACTTGCTACACTTGTATGTGCATGATGCCCGTGATGATGCACATGTGCATGTTCATCTTCATGATGATGTGCATGCTCGTGATCATTCTCATGGGTATGCATATGAGCTTCCTCATGGCTATGTTCTGCACAGTGACTATGCTCATGGGCTTCCTCATGGCTATGTTCTACACAGTGACTATGCTCATGGTTTTCCTCGTGATCATGATGATGATCATGGGTATGTGCGATGCCTTCTTCTTCCCCGTTAATTTCAACTTTCATATGGATTCCGCCGATTCCCTGTTTGCATATTTCCTGTGGACTCACACACACATCTTCGCTGATCGCATTTAATTTTTCCAGAAATAATACTTTCTGTTCTTCTGTGAGCAAACTGTATAATGCGCCCATCAGCATATCTCCGGCAGCTCCTGTCTTACATTCCAGATATAATATTTTCTTCACACTAATCTCCTCCGCACTTATTTTACTTTACAAACTTCTGTATTGCATCTCCAAACTCTTTGATCTTGTCTAAATCATCGTCCTCAACAGCTTCTACGATACAGTGATTCAGATGATTCATCAGAATCACTTTTCCTGCATTATTAATAGCAGAGCGAACCGCTGCCAGCTGTATCAGAATTTCTGCACAGTCTTCTTCCCGGTCTACCATCCGCTTTACTGCTTCGAGATGACCAATAGCTCTTGCCAGACGATTGGAAACGGCTTTAGAATTCGGATGGTGATGTCCATGTCCCTCTGTGTGGTCATGCGTGCCCCCGTTTTCCAAAATTTGTGCATGATCATTTTCCTCTGTATGTGAATGTCCATGTGCCAGCCCCAATTCATGTGCCAGTCTGTGCGCCTGTTCTGCAGCATCGGCACTCTGCTGTTTTTCCACCATTGACTTTTTTGCCTTTGCCATGTTCCTACCTCTTCATAATTTTGTTTGCCAGACATGCTGCGCCATATCCATTATCAATATTCACTACGCCGATTCCGTTCGCACAACTGTTCAGCATGGAAAGTAATGCTGCCAGTCCGCCAAAACTTGCACCATAACCAACACTGGTCGGCACTGCGATCACCGGCACTTCCACCAGGCCACCAACAACACTTGCCAGAGCGCCTTCCATACCAGCAATTACAATGATCACATCCGCACTCTGGATCCGATCGATCTTACCAAACAGGCGATGAATTCCTGCAACACCCACATCATATACACGATCTACTTTATCCCCAAAAAACTCAGCTGTCAATGCAGCTTCCTCTGCCACCGGGATATCTGAAGTTCCAGCTGTCACAACTGCAATCGTCCCTTTTTCTTCCTTTGGCACCGGTATCTTTCCGACCATAATGATTTTGGAAAGTTTTTCATATACTGCTTCCGGTGCAACTTCTTTTACCGCTTCATAAGCCGCCTCTGATGCCCGGGTCACAAGGATCCTTGCATTCTCATGCATCATATGTGTAACGATACCTGCAATCTGCTCCGGTGTCTTACCCTGACCAAAAATAACTTCTGCTTCACCGGTCCTCAGATTCCTATGCTGATCAATATTGGCATATCCAATGTCTTCATACGGCAAATGCTTTAAAGATTCTAATGCAGTATCCACATCCATGCTGTTGTCCGAAACTTTTTTTAATATATCTGATAAATATGTTACGTCCATTATTTAACCTCCAGATCTATGCCTTTTTCTCTGTAAAATGAGACCTCTCAATCATCGATTCTTTCACAAAAATATGTTGCAATTCTCATGCCAATTTTTATTACTACCATTTTAGCAGTATTTCCGTAATTTTTCACCTGTATTTGTTTCATTTTATAAATAAATGTCTTTTTTTGTTGCAAAACGGAAACGAATTTCATTCATTTCTCCCTGATTTCACATCTTTTTACATGCAGTTGCTTCGGTTGTTGCATTTTATCAACAAGACCGCAACAACTATTTACTTTTACTTTGCTTATTGATATAATATTTACTAATAACAACCCCAGGGGAGGGATTTTATACATATGAATCAATATAAAGCAATTTACCAGATTCGCGAAATGCTGCAAAACCTGATTTCCGAATATCCGGATCAGGAATTACAGCAGAAATTACACGCCATCGATCAGGAACTTGACTATTTTCTGGAGCGCGGCATTGATTTCAAACAGATAGTAGATGAACTTGATGACAGTATTTTTATCACAGACAAAGATGGTAATGTGCTGTATGTCAACCCTGCCTACACCCGCAATACCGGCATTACACCAGAACGCGTACTAAACCACAATATTTATGATTTGATTGAAAAAGACAAGCTTTACAGTGGTGGCGCCATTCCTGATGTACTTCGGACAAAAAAATCTGCTTTCCGGCTTTCAACCACATATGGCCCCGGTGCACCATTGATGGGTTATGCTTCCGGTACACCAATCTTTGATTCCGAAGGGAATCTTCAACAAGTCATTGCCAGTAGCCGACCGATTGTAACATTGCAATCTCTGAAAGAAGACTTTAATACCTTCTTGAAAGAAGTACAGGAAATGACCCCGAAAAACACCTGTACGGAATCAGAAAAAAATCTGTCCACTGAAATGATTGGAAAAGACGGTACTCTGGCAAACATCTGGACACTGATCAATCATGTGGCTCCATCGGATGCAACTGTATTAATTACCGGCGAATCCGGCGCCGGAAAGGAAGTTGTTGCTGACGAGATTTACAGAAACAGTAAGCGAAATGACAAACCATTTGTAAAAATCAATTGTGCTGCAATTCCTGCACACTTGTTGGAATCAGAATTGTTTGGCTATGAAAAAGGAGCTTTTTCCGGTGCAAATGCAAAAGGAAAGCCGGGATTATTTGAACTTGCAAATCACGGCACACTCATGCTTGACGAGATTGGTGATATGCCGATGGATCTTCAGATAAAACTGTTGCGTGCAATTCAGCAACAGGAAATCACTCGTATCGGTGGTTCCAAGCCGATTCACCTGGATATTCGTTTCCTTGCGCTAACAAACTCAAATCTCAAGGAAAAAATTGCAAATGGGACTTTCCGTCAGGATCTGTACTATCGGTTGAATGTTATTCCGATTTATGTACCTCCACTGCGGGAGCGTGTCGCAGATATAGAAACGTTATGCAATCGTTTTATTGAAATCTTTTCAGATAAATATAGCCGTCCATTCTCGCTTACAGAACAGCAGTTATATTATTTGAAGCAATATTCCTGGCCTGGAAATATCCGTGAGTTGGAAAACATTATTGAATATCTGGTATTGTGCAGTTCCGGTATCGGACAGGTAGATGATTCCATCATTGCCGGTCTGCTAAACATTTCACTGGAACAGGAACCAATCCATTCCGACACCGTAGATTTCAGCACAGCAGTTGCACAATTTGAGAAAAATCTGCTGGAAAATACCTTAAAAAACTGCAACAATCTGCGGGAAGCCGGTCAGAAACTAAACATTAATGCCTCCACAATTTCCCGCAAGATCAAACAATACAACATTAATTATTCTAACAAAAAAGAGTAGTATTTCATTCTCTTGCACATTAAAAACCGTATCCGACAGCAATCAGCTTCTTTTGCCAGCTGACTGCTGTGGATACGGTTTTATATTTTTTGAAGGTTTTAGGTTGCGTTTAGGTAATTTATATGAGTTTTTTTATGCAATTGCTGCAGCACCGAATCTTTGTTCTGCCGCTACCTGTACCATTTCTTCCCAGGATGAAAATCTGGTACTTTCTTTTACGAAGTTATCCATCAGAAGCTGAGCGTAAACCATTTTATCGGCTTTCCAGTTCGTGATAACTGCGCTGGAATACTGAAATCCTTCAAAATTAGAAAAATTAGTATTTTCCTCCATGAATTCATCGGTAAAAATGGTATTCAGCAAATTGCGGAGCTTCTGATCCATGTCTACATACACGTATCCTTCCATTATCTCTCGTCCGGATGCTCCTCGTAATATTTATCAGCAGCTTTGAATACAAAGTCACGCCATACTGCTGCGTCTCTTGCCATACATGGACGGATGATTTCTTCCTCCTGGTCACCCATACCATTGATGACTTCTTTTCTCTGAACGGTCAGATACAGTGCCGGCTCATTTGGCGGGCAGCCAAGGATCCAGTATGCATTCGGATGATCTTTCAGATATTTCTTTGTACAGTTTCCGTGAAGTACGATCTTCTCATCCGGAATATCCTTCGGAATCTCGTTCTTTCCACCGATAACAACTGTCATGCCCGCATTCTTGTCATACTCGTTAACAGCTTTCAGCTCTTCCATGTTAATTGCAAGAAGTGCCTGACAACTTGAGCATGCACCTTCGCATTTCACATCATATTCCGGCCAGCGTGTGCTCATGTCGCCGATATATGGAATCCACATTTTTTTGTAGCTCTCTTCGATGGTATTACCAACAACCTCGATATCCTCAAGGTCATAGTTTCCAAGACCTGTCTCTTTTGCTACTTTGAAGTAATCTACACAGGAAGTGTCGATACCTGTTACTTCACAGGCCACACGGTCGATAGCAACCGGATCTTTGGAACCAAGAATCATGTTTGTCTCGATCGGAACCGGCATATGCGGGCTGTATCCACTTGCTGCACGCATAGCATCCATGATGTTGATATCGGCACGACATGCACTCCATACATCCATCATAGCCATAGTCAGGTTCTGCTGATGCATCTGCATATGTACTTTATCCTGTACGACACCTTTGATGTTCTTTAATGCTCCTGAGAATACCATGCTGGCATGTGCTTTCAGGATCGGAAGGTTGATCAGGTGATCTGCTTCCATTAAGAATTTTGGAAGTAATACATGATCGATATTGGAACGGTAACCACGAACGGCAACATTTACCAGATCTTTGTCACGTTTGATATCTTTTAATT
>Ga0129312_1000925_pt1 | contig 19925 bp, 16 predicted proteins | sample O827metagenome_FD_94434 | JGI IMG/M metagenome (GOLD analysis project Ga0129312, IMG submission 94434) | Orangutan group fecal microbial communities from Wisconsin, USA - O827 metagenome | ecosystem: Host-associated > Mammals > Digestive system > Large intestine > Fecal | place: USA: Wisconsin... | reverse complement strand
TGAATATACAAGCTGCCCTTTGTGAGCAAGCTCCCACGGTCATCCTGTATATTTATTTCTACATGAATTTCCACAACTGTTCAGCCATGCCCATTCATAAGCTGCCGGATTGTTCTGATCGGCCGACAAATATACATGCTTTCCGGCAGCTTATTTCATGTCGGGCGTCCGCCCTATAGAAATGAATATACAAGTTGCCCTTTGTGAGCAAGCTCCCACGGTCATCTTGTATATTCATTTCTGCATGGCTGAACTGTTGCTTACAGTGTATCACAACTTCGGCGCTTCGTCTATCATGCAAAATCATACCGGCAGGCATTGCGTGCAGGCGCCGAATATCGTTCGGATACCGTCCTCAGATATCTCTTTGCAATCCGGTGATAGATAGGGTATACTTGAATTGCTATAGAAAGAGAAAAGGAGTATTCTTCCATGAGTCATAATCTTGCAATGATCACAGCGCGTGGAGGCAGCAAGCGTATTCCGCGTAAAAATATCAAAGAATTCTGTGGGAAGCCGATTCTTGCCTACTCTATTGAGGCCGCACGCTCTTCCGGAGCCTTTGAGGAAGTCATGGTGTCTACCGATGATCCGGAGATTGCCGGAATTGCAAAGAAATACGGCGCTTCGGTTCCTTTTTTCCGGTCAGAAGCAACGGCTAATGACTATGCCTCCACCGATGATGTCATTATGGAGGTACTGAAAACCTACGAGGAACGTGGTGAGCATTTTGACAACTTCTGCTGCATCTACCCGACCGCTCCCTTTGTCACCGGTGAAAGGCTGAAACAGGCTATGGACCTTCTTGCTGACTCGGATTCCGTAATGCCGGTCGTGCCCTTTTCCTATCCTCCGCAGAGAGGCTTACTGATCAGTGAAGAAGGTTTTTTGAAACGCCAGTTTCCGGAGTATGCCCTTGCAAGAAGTCAGGATTTACAGAAAATTTATCATGACTGCGGTCAGTTCTATGCCTGCCGCACCGACGTTTTCTTAAAAGAGGGAACTACCGATGTCAAGGGACAGGTACCCCTTGTTTTAACCGAAATGGAAGTACAGGACATAGATACCTTAGAGGACTGGGAAATTGCCGAAATCAAATACCGCAGGCTTCATTCAGAGTCTTGATAACGATTCAAAGTCATGTAAATGATAACCATATAGACATCGAATGCTTATTTAATTAAAATTTACTATCATTACATTCACAGAAAGGACTTTCCATGAATCATACCATACAGCTCGGGAAGCGTACCATCAGTGCCGCTTCTCCTACCTTTATTGTGGCGGAGGTTTCTGCCAACCATAATCAGAATTATGACCGTGCCGTGGAAATCATCCACGCAGCTGCCGAAGCCGGTGCGGATGCCGTCAAGCTGCAGACCTATACTGCAGATACTTTGACCATCGACTGCCACGATGACTGTTTCATGAATAAAGGCGGTCTGTGGGACGGCATCTCCGAATATGATCTTTATAAACAGGCATATACCCCCTGGGAATGGCAGCCGAAGCTTATGGATGAGGCGCATAAGCTTGGCATGGAATGCTTCTCTTCTCCCTTTGACTTCACGGCTGTGGATTTTCTGGAAGAGCTCAACGTTCCCGCCTACAAAATTGCCTCCTACGAAATCAATGATATTCCCTTGATCCGTAAGGTTGCAAAGCTGCACAAGCCTGTTATTTTCGCTACCGGAATTGCTTATCCGGAGGATATTGAGCGCGCTTTTGCGGTATGTAAGGAAGAGGGCAATGAGGATGTTATCCTGTTAAAATGTGTGTCTGCCTATCCGACACCCTATGAAGAGGTCAACCTGAACGTCATTCCGACCCTTGCAAAAACCTATGACTGCCTGACCGGAATTTCCGATCACACCCTGGGAACCATCGTTTCTGCCGGAGCCGTTCCTCTTGGTGCTAAAATGGTAGAAAAGCATCTGACCCTCTGCCGTGCGGACGGCGGCCCGGACAGTGGATTTTCCATGGAGCCACAGGAATTTAAGCAGATGGTGGATGAAATCCGTATTTTAGATAAGGCACTCGGCTCTTCCGAATATGTTCTGACTGAAAAACAAAAGCAGGAGCACCGCGGTTCCCGCTCTCTTTTCGTTGTCAAAGACATTGCAGAGGGCGAAACCTTAACCCCCGAAAATATCCGTTCGATCCGTCCCGGAATCGGACTTCATACCATGTATTATGAAGAAGTGCTTGGCAAAAGGGCAAAGCATTTCTTAAAGAAAGGAACTCCTCTGGCATGGGAGCTGATTCAGTAATTTATATTCGAGCAGATGGAAATACCGAAATTGCCACCGGACATTTGGTGCGGTGTCTTTCGATTGCCCGGGCATTAAAAAAGGAACTACTGGCTGCAGGTACGACTTTTACGGATTCTGATGGTTTTCCCATTACCTTCCTCGTTTCCGACCAGGAAAGCAAGGCTTTACTCTGTGGCTTTTTCGACTGTAAGGAAGAATTTCCGGTTCGTATTCTCGAAACCGCACGGTACGATGATCTGGAAAAGGAATTGCCGGAATTACTCGCACTTATTGACAGGTGCGAACCTTCCCATGTCCACGCACCGGCTTCCAACGGAGCTTTCCCCCCGGTGTCCGGCATAGCTCTCTCTCCTGCAGCTAAGCCGGTCCTGTTGGTGGACTCCTACTTTGTAACCGAACGCTATTTTTTATCCCTTAAAAACCATGTTACTCTTGTCTATCTGGACGATCTGCGCGCCTTTGATTATCCGGTTGACCTGGTCATCAATTATGACATCCTCACCCCGGAAACACAGCAGGAATATGAGCATTCCTATACCCGTGCCGGGAAGAAGCTGTTAGGCGGTGCCTTTGCACCTCTCCGTCCCCAGTTTCAGTCTGTAGCAAAAGAGATCCTCATGATATCCGATGATAAAGTCTGCCATGTCCTCATAGCATCCGGCGGTTCCGATCCGTATCATACCACGCTCCATCTTACGGAATACCTGCTTGCCGAATGCCCTCCGGGCTACTGCTTTCATCTTCTTTTAGGCAGCATGAATCCTGACCGTCAGGCATTGTGTGAACTGGCTGATAAGCAAAATCTGTATGTCTCTTCTTCAGCATCTGCCAAGGCTTCCACGGTTGTTCTCCATCAGGGTGTTTCGGATATGGCTTCCCTGATGCAGTCCTGTGATCTTGCGCTCTCGGCTGCCGGAACAACCCTTTACGAGCTGTGTGCAGTTGGCATTCCCACCGCAAGCTTTATCATTGCAGATAATCAGATTGCGTCTGCGAATGCCTTTGCGCAGAACGATGCCATCCCCTGCCTCGGCGATGTCCGCACGAACGAGGAATCCATAAAAAAAGAGGCAGCCCACTGGGTTACCTCCATGAATCCTTATGTCCGGAATCAGGCCGCTTCCGTGCGTCTCCTTCGTTACCGGAATATTTCCAAAAGAATGCAGCAGCTTGTGGATGGAAATGGTACGGTCCGCATTGCAGATGCGTTGCTCGCACTGCTCAAATCCCATTCCTGATTATCCTTTCCAATACTACCAGCCATATGAATGTCATATAACATATCTTCTCAACGATCAATGCACAGAATATCGGAATACTTTAAGACATAGATTTCTTCCCGTTTCTCCTGTAAATGGCTCTCATTCGCTATTCCCTGCAAATTCTTTAAAATATAGGAGGGCGTGTCCACACCACAGGCATACGCATGAGGGAAGCCTCCGCCAAATCTCGGATTGATCTCCGACAGATAAAACGTCCCGTCCCTTTCAAAAACATCCATATCAACCGGTCCGGACAGCTTCAGCGTGGAAGCCGCACGATAAACAAACTCCTTCAATGCCGGATCGTTACTGGTAACGGACTTCTCCGTCTCTCCTGCACGCATTCTGAGCTTTTCTTTTGCAAATATATCCACCACTTCACTACTTACAAGATCCACATATACATCAATTCCGAATTCCCTGCCATTACAGAATTCCTGAATCAGAAGAGGCTCTTCACTATACGCAAATAACGCCTTCAAAAGCTCCATACAGGAAACCTTCATCACGCCAACACTTCCCGCCCCCCGGACAGGCTTGACAAATACCGGGAACCCGATCTTCCCCGCTTCATATGCCTTCTCAAATTCAGCCAGATCAATATAGGAATTCAGCACCGGAATCCCATGCTCCTTCATATGCTCAAAGAAACAATATTTATCTCTGCAGATCTGCAAGGTTTCTACCGGTGAAACAATCGTCCTGATTCCCTCCTGCTCAAACAGCTCCCTGTTTTCGGAAATCAGATTTAATTCATCCTCCTGCAACGGAAGAATTGCCGTAATCCCTTCCTTACGGCAGATTTCCAGAATTGCATCAAAGTAACCCTCTTCCTTCATTCTTGGAATCAGATAATATTGATCCGCCTCATAAAGTGCAGGTGCCAATTCACTGCAATCTGCACCGATCACCTGTCCATAATCTGCCCTTTTAAAATAACGGACAAGAAGATCTCTTGTACCGCAGCTCAGAATTAAAATATTGTTTGACATATCATCTGTTATTCCTTTCGTTTCTACCATACATTCCCCTGCACATATTCCTTCGCCGTCCACTTCCTGCGGACTTCCGTCATCTGCCCTCCATTGCGTACATAAACCGCAGGGAAATACTGAATAAACAACGGATTCAGACTAATTGTGTATCCCCCGACATTCTCATAAATAATCTGATCCCCCGTCTGAAGCTCCGGCAGGTTCTCCATCGTAAAAAGCCGGTCACATTCCATACAGGTATAACCGGTGATCTCCTGTCTTTCCATTACAGGTGCGGATGGATTCTGCAGCTTCGTATGATACAGGTATGAGGATTTAATCATGGTTGCATCAATATTAAACCGGCTGCCATCGGTAATCAGATACCGGGTGTCCCGGATATCCCGCACATCGATCACACTGGTTACAAAGAAGGAACCCTTGGAAATCAGTGAAATTCCGGGTTCTACAACAAGCTGTGTCTGCTCCGGGTCAAATTCCCTGTGGAGTTCTTCTGCAATGGCCGGGAAATAATCCGGATATTCCGGTCTTCCTTCCATTCCTCCACAATAACCGCCTCCGATATCCACATAGGATAACGTGAGGTCAAATTCCCTTTTCAGTCTGCAGGCCATCTGTGCAATACTGCGGAAGATCTGTACACTGCGGCTTTTACTGCTGGAATGAAGATGAAGTCCTGTAACCCTTACATGTGGAAGGGATCTTACATAGGAAAGTGCTTTGGCAAACTCACCATTTTCATAAGAAAAGCCAAACCGCCCACTCGTTTCTCCCATGGTTGTTTCCCCGGGGCACATCTGTTCCAGATTAAAATTCACACGGATTCCGACCCGGATTTCACTTACTTCACTTATCTTTCCGCTTTCTCGTGTCTTCTTCTCTCTGCCTGCTTCACCATTACCGGAAGAATCTGTTAAAATCTTCTCTTCTTCCAATTCCTCTGAAAGCTTCGTCAGCCATTCCAGTTCCCATTTAGAATCCAAATTCACATATCCTCCGGCAAGCACCACATCCCGGAAGGACTGCTCGTCCTTATAAGGTCCATTATAAACAATTTCCGAGTCCTGAAATCCAAGATACCTGGCCAATCCATATTCATCCCTGGATACTACTTCCGCATAAGCCCCCTGCTTCTTATAGAAGTTCACCAGCCAGGGGAGTGAGTTCGTCTTAAAGGAATACCCGATCCGGTAATTGGGCCAGTTCTCCTTTAATGCTTCCGTCAGCATATCAAAATATCTCTGTAAAATTGGTTCATCCAGCAAAAAATATGGGGTTGGAATTCTTTCTGTCATGTCAATCCTCTTCCATCACTTTCATTTTTATCAAATTAAATTATATTTTTTATAAAAGCTTCTGTTCAGGCAATTCTACTATTTTTATCTTGCTTTTTTATCTTACTTTCTATCCGGAGGTAGCCCTGTACAAGCAGGTCGGTTACAATAAGACCGGCCACAGACCATAAGATACATGCTTTCACCCCAAAGCCTCCAAATGCTGTAAAGCCGCCAATGACATAATATACTCCGATATGTACGGCATACATTTTCGAAATCTGCTTCGAATAAAAACAAAGCTTGTTGTACCCGAATTTCCACTTTTCAATCAGCGGCATCACCAGGAAGGAAAGTGCAAATACAAACAGGATCGTGCAGAAGCTTCCAATGACCTTCAAAAGCCCCGGTGTCCGGTATTGATCCAGCATATAATTAAAGAAGTCATCCACATTCGGATGCAATACGATACAGCTTATAAACCAGACTGCAGCGATTACTCCGCAGATGATTCCGCTCTTTTTGTAGAAATCTCCCTTTTCCTCTTCCGGAATTTGCCGGATCACCCTGGCAAACACATATCCTAAAAATACATAACTCAAGTATGGGAAGAAGCAGAAGCTTGTTTCCCCTTTTCCGCCAAACGTCATATCCAGAATCCAGTTCAGTGCCTGATTGTCCGAAACCAGCAGTCTGGTAAACGGTGTTACAATTCCCACAACAATTGCGCTTATGATGTATCCGCCCGGCTTTACATTTAATTTTTTATACAATGCCAGCACCAGATAACACATACCGGATATGAAGAAGATATTGACGAAGGTAAGTACCGCATACAGGTTTTCCTGATATAATTCCCTGCTGCCCGGCACTTCTCCTGCAATCAGGTTTCTTAAGCAGAAGCTGATGACAATCACTGCGGCATAACACAGATTACTTAAGGCCTGAAAGGCTAACAGCTTTACTCCGTTCTTCACCATATCCTTAGGCTCCGAATGTCTTGTAAAAACACTTCCAAATCCCATCGCAAACAGATACAGACAGGCTCCCGTCGGCATAAACAGTGCAAACAATATTTCATGCGCATATGAATTTACCGTATCTAGGTTTCCGATCGTCTGAAAGGAATGGATCAATATGATCATAATCATCAGGAATCCTTTTACCAGATCCAGCTCCCTCTGTCTTCCTACATTCACTTCTTCCTTCTTTAAAGAAAACATTTTCATTTCATCCTAATCCCCTTTTTCTTGTAACTATTCAGAGCCATGCAAAATTGCTTTCTGTGAATGCTTGCATTCATACAGAATGGCAATTTTATATGGCGAAGTAACCACATGAGTAAAACTTAAGCTGCGTTAGCAGCGGTTTTACGAATGTGGGCTGAATAGTTACAATGATTTAATAGATCTGCTCATTCTGTCTGTGAATTTCAGGTGCTTCGTACCTGTCCATAAAGTCCTCCCCCAGGAACAGCTTTTCTTTCGCAAATAAAATGGCATCCGTTACGGTAAGCACTGAAATCACCCGGTCAAATCTAAGATCCTTTATATAATTCAGAATTTCCATCGGAAACTTCTTATCCAGAATAATATACTGTGAAAATTCTTTCTCATAATCCAGCACGTCACGGGGATGCGGCTTCATCAGAATCTGCGCCGGCTCTCCGTTGATGCTTCCATACTGCGCAATGATATCCCGGAAGATACGTTTCCGTGTCTCCAGGTCGCACAACGGCTCGGTCAGAACCAAAACCTTATGCTCATGGTTCATGCCCTCGCGCAGCGTGGTCTCCAGTTTGTCCTTATTCTCAATAAACATGCCAACGACAATATCCTTTTCTTCATCGGTCAGATCATCTGTCAGCTCCTTACGCGGCTTCTCCAGATATTTCTCACAGGGATAAGGAAGAACCGAAGCATCATTCACTTCCATATCAAGGCAGTATTTGTTATAGCCGTTCTGGATAAAGATCAGATTGTGTTTCGACATCCATGCCTTAAGCTTAAAATGTCCACGGTTATCGTAGCGGGCCGTATCATAATAAAGGATGCAGTTCAGCCCATCCTCAACCGCATGATAATAAATCTTATGCGTGCTCAGATAGTAACCGATCGGATCGGAATCACAGAACACATAAATATCATCGAACCTCTTAAAGTCGACCGGAATATACGGCTCTAATAATTTACCGAATTTCTTAGTAAAGCGGATACGCTGGAGCATGTTCTTTACAAGGTTTCCGGTATCGGTCCGGTACTTTGCAAGCTCCGGAAAAAAAGTCTCTTCCTTTTCATCAAACGGAAGGACCTCCGTAAATAAACCGGACTTTTCGGCACGTTCCTTTAAATTACCGAAATCATTCGACATGCTGCTCAAAAGAAGCACTGCTCCCGCCTGCTTCTGCAGCGGATCACGTTGTATATGAAGCTCCTTCAGACAGGTAATGTAGGCATGATAAAAGGTATGACACACATAAATTCTGCTTCTTCCCGGACTACTCATCTTTTTCTCCCATTGCCCTCACATTAAAACTGCTGTTTCACAGTTACGATGCAAAATCCATTCCAAATCGGCTTCGCCGATGGGCTTTTGCATTACTGAATCATTTTCTTACGGTCTTGGCAGTAAATGCTTCGACCTGTACTGAATAGTTACAATAAAACATACGATGCTGATCATTTACTTCTGTGCAGCCAAACGCTTACGCAGCTTCCGGTAGGTCCACAGCACTTTGTAATAGATCATAAAATAAAGCGTTGACTTCTGCTGCATGGCGATCAGCCTGCGTTCCTCCGCATGGACTCTCTGCTCATAATACTTATTCTGCTGGAAATCAGGAAAAGCACTCCGCATTTCATCCCCCAGTGCTTTTATGAAACGGTATTCCTTCCTGCCGGAACCTGCCAGATAGGAAAACAGGGTATTCACATAAAACAGGGTGGTAAAGCTGCTTTCGAGCTCCGGATAATAGGTATCAAAGAATTGAAATTCCTTCGCCTCCTTCACCATAATCCGGGCAGCCTCCATACGATCCTCACACCGTTTTTTCGTAATGGTGTGCACCGTCGATGCCTCATGCTGGTAATAGTAATATAACGGCTCCTGCAGATATTCAAAATGCTTCGCCCGGAGCATCCAGGAATTGCCAATCGCATTATCCTCGTAAAAAATTCCTTCCGGGAAACGGTTCGGATAATCGAGAATAATATGTCTGCGGTAAATCTTCACTACCAGACTTCCACCATCCAGAATGAGGGACCGGTACTTTTCCTCATTCAGGACACCTGCCTGTTCCGGCGTATTGTTATGTACAATCTGTCCGATCTTCATGCTGTGCTCCGGTGTCAGATGATAATCACAGCCGACCATATCCGCACCGGTTTCTTCTGCTTTATTCAGAAGCTTTTCATAAAAATCTGCGCACACCCAGTCGTCCGCATCAATAAACCCGATCCAGTCTCCCTTTGCAACAGACAGTCCCAGGTTCTTTGCGCCACCCTGCTTCCGGTTATCGGGAGAAGCAATCACAACCACCTTACCGGGGTACTGCTTTTCATAATTCTGCAGAATGGATAGGGAATCATCCGTGGAACAGTCATCCACTGCAATGATCTCGTAATCAGCAATCGTCTGTCCAACCAACGAATCCATACACCATTTCAGTTTATCATCTGATGCCATATTAAAAACAGGGACTATGACGCTTAATTTCATTGCTTACCTCACCTTGTACTAATCCGGTTTCTTTGGAAACCGCGCACTCTCACCCGAACTACCTGCTGTAATATGATGCAATCTTCGTAACCGCTTCAATTACATCTGCCACATCCTGATCCGTCATGGAATAATAAAGCGGAAGGGTAAGAATCTCTTCATATAATTTCTCCGCCTTCGGGCACAAGCCTCTCTGATATCCAAGCTTCTCATAATACGGGAAGTAATAGGTCGGGATGTAATGCACGTTACAGCAGATATTCTCTGCAGCCAGCGCATCAAAAAACTGTCTGCGGTCAATGGAAAGCTTCTCCGGATTAATCCGCAGAATATACAGATGTCTCGTGGTATCCGATTCCGGAATTTCCTTCTGTACCACAATCTGCGGCAGTTTTGAAAACGCTTCATTATACTGCTTCACAATTGCTTTCCGGCGCTCCATGAACATCGGAAGCTTCTTTAACTGGCTGATGAGCAATGCGGCCTGCATATCGGTCATACGGTAATTCATGGCAAGGGTAAGCTGCTCATAATACCAAGGGCCATCCGGCTCATGCTCCATTAAAGAAGGATCCCGGGTAATGCCATGTGCACGGTAAAGCAGGAGCTTACGATAAAGCTCTTCACTGTTCGTCAGTACCGCACCGCCTTCTCCGCAGGTAACCGTCTTCACCGGGTGAAAGCTTAAGGTAGTCATATCGGCGATGGAGCCGTTGCATTTTCCTTTATATTTCGTTCCGATCACATGTGCACCATCCTCGATCAGCGTAATGCCATGCGCGTGGCAGTGCTCTAAAAGTGCATCCAGTTCTACCGACTGTCCGGTAAAATCCACCGCTACAACGGCTTTCGTCTTGTCTGTTGTCAGCTTCCGTACATTCTCCGGATCAATGTTGTAGGTCTCCTCATTAATATCTGCAAAAACCGGTCTTGCTCCGCAGTAAAGCGCACAGTTTGCCGAAGCGGCAAAGGTGATCGGTGTCGTAATGACCTCATCTCCGGGCTGTACTCCTGCTGCCTGGCAGGCAATATGAAGTGCTGAAGTTCCATTGCTGCAGACAACCGCGTATTTGGCCCCCGTCACTTCACAGAGTGCCTTTTCTGCCTCTGCAATCTTCGGTCCGCAGGTCAGATAGTCGCTTCGAAGCACATCTGCAACTGCCTGTATGTCCTCTTCATCAATATACTGATGTCCGTATGAAATTTTCGTATCCCTGACGGGTGTACCTCCACAGATTGCCGGTTTATTCATGTTGTTTCTTCCTCTCCTTCTATTCGTGATGCTTTAGAAGCACATGCGCCAAACTACTGCTATTCAGTTTCCTTTTGCCTATGTACTCACTCAAATTCCTCGATACTTTCCAACACATTCTCATAGCAGCCACTCCGGATCCGGTCCGCTAAAATGGCTATATACTCACTGTTGGTCGGACGGATCTCCGAATTATCCCTGTGATAACCGAATAATTCCTCGAAGCGGGTTTTTTCTCCCTTTTCCCAGGATTTCTCAATGAGATGGCGGAGTGACCTCTCGATCTTCTCCGGTGTTGTCTGAAAATGCTTCGCCAGATCCGGATACAGCAGTTTCGTGACACTTCCTGCCCTTTCAAACTCCTGCGCCGTTACGGCGATTGCGTAGGAAAGGCGTTCATATCCTTTTTCCTGTCCGGTTAAACCAAGCTGTTCCAATAATTCCCCGATTTCCTCACACACAATGATCGTCTGCATAAGATACTTTCCCCCTTGTACCTGCTGCTATCTTTCCCAGTATACACCATATGCTCCTATTTTTCTACCTGTCAGTGTCCTCTTCGCAGGAAGGAAACGTAATTGTAATTATCGTCCCCTGTCCCGGTGTACTGACAAGCTTTAATTCTCCTTTCAGACGCATCAGAATGTGTTTCACAATTGCAAGTCCAAGTCCCGTTCCTCCGGTCAGCTTGCTCCTTCCCTTATCCACACGATAAAAACGCTCAAATATGCGTTCCTGACATTCCTGCGGGATTCCAATTCCCGTATCCTGTACCCGTAAAACCGCACGGCCGTTTTCCCTGTACACACGGACGGTAACACTTCCGTTTTCTTTGTTATAACGGATCGCATTATCACATAAATTATAGACCACCTCGTCCACCATCTGTCTGGTTCCCCAGATAAACGCATCCTCCCCCTCAAAGGTAAGCGTGACATGATGCTTTTCTGCGTTCATCTGAAGCATTTTCACACTGCTTTGTGCAACCACCGAAAGCGGAACCTTCTCCAGAATTTCCTCCTGTTCTTCATCCAGCTCCGACAGTCTTATAACATCATTAATCAGGGTAATCAGTCTTCCCGAATTGTTATGAATTTCTCCTGCCATTCTCCGGATCTCATCATCAGATGAAATCATTCCGTTTTCAATTAACTCTGCATATCCGGATATTGCCGTAAGCGGTGTTTTCAGCTCATGGGACACATTGGCTGTGAATTCCTGCCGCAGCTTTGCATTCAGTTCATTGTCCTCTTCTTTTCCAAGATGAAGCTTCTCTCCGAGCTGATGAGACCAGATTTCCGCAAGCAAAAAGCAGAATGCCATAATTGCTGCAATGCCGATCATCAGTACAAGAATCATCTTTTCCTGCTGCTGCCCGGACAGATATTCCGGATTCATGCAGGAAAAACAAACAGCTACCACCAGCAATAATGTTCCCAAAATTGCCAGGGCAGCTATTCCCATCAATTCATAATAAAATCTTTTCTGCATTTTCATTTCCTATATTGGTGACGTTTCAAACAAATATCCTACATTCCGCACGGTTTTAATCCGGTTCGCGCTGCTTCCAAGCTTCTGACGAAGCGTTTTAATGTGCATATCAATCGTCCGCGACTCACCTTCGAAATCCGTTTCCCATACTTTACTTAAGATTTCTTCCCGCGGAGTCACGATCCCGGCATTATTCATCAGGAGCTTCAATAATTCATACTCCTTATAGGTAAGCTCACAACGCTCTCCCGCAACCGTCACCTTGCGACGCTCTACATCAAGTGAAACCTCTCCGATCGTAATAACACGTTCCTTTAATCCTTTCATACTTCTGCGAAGAAGCGCTTTCACCCTGGAAATCAGCTCCATGACACTGAACGGCTTCGTCAGATAATCATCCGCACCACTGTCAAGTCCCCGTACTTTGTCTATTTCAGTTGTCTTCGCAGTCACCATAATAACCGGCAGGCTCCTGGTCATCACATTCTGCCGCAGCTGTGTCACAAGCCGAAGGCCATCGGCATCCGGCAGCATCAGATCCAGCAATAAAAGATCCGGCACCCTTTCCTTCAGCCTCTTCCCAAATTCTGCTGCAGTTTCAAAAGAAACCACTTCATAATCAGCATTCTTTAATGCAATTTCTTCAATTTCACGGATGTTCCGATCATCCTCTAATACATAAATCAACGCCATATCACATCCCCCTTACACATATGTTCAGGCACCACTTACGGTAATTGATAACGGGTTCGAAGACGCTTATATTCCTCATTAAACTCTTTGTTATCCGAAGCAGAGATATTCTCCTGATACATATGGGTATCAAAATTATCCTCATTCAACTGCAGGAGACATAACGCGATGTTCGAACAGTGATCGGAAACTCTTTCATAATTAGTTGAAATATCCGAAAGGATAAAGCCCATTTCAATTGTACACTTGCCCTTGCGCAGACGCTTGATATGGCGCTTCTTGATTTCTGCATTCAGGTGGTCAATGACCTCCTCCAGCGGTTCTACCTGAAGAGCAAGCTTTAAATCCTCCTCCTGGAACACCAGAATGGAGGTATTCACGATATCTTTAATGGCACCGGTAAAAACAGTCAGTTCCTCTTCTGCCTTTTTAGAGAAAGAAAGGCTCTTGTCGTTCATCTCTCTTGCAGATTCCATAATGTTGATTGCGTGATCTGAAATCCGTTCAAAATCTCCGATACAGTGAAGCAGTACCGATAACTCCTGACTGTCCTTCTCTGACAGATGACGGCTGCTTAATTTTACCAGATAGGAACCCAGCTCATCCTCATAATGATCGACCAGCTCTTCCAGCTCAATGACTCTTGCCGCACTCTTCTTATCAAACTTCCCAATCTGGTCGATGGCAAGAAACAGCGCTTCTTTTGAATAATTCGCCATATCAATGGCTGCATTCTTACACTGCTCCAGAGCATATCCCGGTGTGTTCAGGAAACGGGTATCCAGGATCTGGATCTCGGATCTGGAAGGGATCTTGTCTTCCTCTTCACTCTCAAGCTTCGGAATGGTCAGATAAGCCATCTTCTCAAAAATGGAAGAGATTGGTGTAAAAACAATCGCAGCTGCAACGTTAAAGCTGGAATGAATCACTGCAATTCCTACCGCGGTTGCCGGTTCATTGGCAAATGCGAAATGGAAAATGGCATTAAAGCAATAAAACAGCAGCATAAAGGTAACCGTCTTAATAATGTTAAAATAGAAATGCACCAGTGCGGCACGCTTCGCATTCCGGCTTGCACCGATACTGGAAATCAGTGCCGTTGTGGTGGAACCGACATTCGCGCCCATAATCAGCGGAATGGCCGAAAGATTGGTAACCGCTCCGGTAGCGGACAGGGCCTGTAAGATACCTACTGCCGCAGAAGAAGACTGGATCAGTATGGTAAATCCACATCCAACCAGCATACCAAGTACCGGGTTGGCAAACATCAGCAGCACCTTCTGAAATTCCTCCGACTCAGCCAGAGGTTCCACTGCTCCGGACATCATCTCCATACCAAACATCAGGATTGCAAAGCCCAGCATAATGGCCGCTCCATCACGCTGCTTTTCTTTCTTGCTGGTCATCAGAATCGCCACGCCCACGATCGCAAGGATCGGGGAGAAGGAGGATGGCTTGAGTAATTGTAAGAACAGGCTTTGACCTGTAATCTCCGTCATACTTAAGATCCATGCCGTAACTGTTGTACCAACGTTGGCACCCATGATAACACCGACTGCACGTGATAAGCTCATAATGCCCGAATTCACAAATCCGACCACCATAACCGTCGTAGCCGAGGAAGACTGGATCACCGCCGTAACACCGGCACCTAATAAAACGGCCATAAGTTTGTTGGACGTCAGCTTCTCCAGAATCATTTCCAGCTTACCGCCGGAAGCCTTTTTCAGACCGTCGCCCATCATCTGCATACCGTACAGGAACAGCGCCAGTCCACCGATCAGACTCAAAACCATGAAGATATTCATATTGTCTCCTACCCTTTTCAGGTTCTCTTAACTTTTGTCATAAACCACATCTATTTTGCATTATTGAATCATTTTCTTACGGTCTCAGCAGTAAATGCTTCGACCTGTACTGAATAGTTACTTTCTAGTTTACACTATTTTGTCCGAATTTCCTATAGAAATTACAGATTTTTTACAACAGGCACTCCTGCATGGTCTGCAGCAGCTCTTCTGTATAGGTAAGAAGCTGCCTTTCATCCTTTTCCACCATACCGCACTTCTGATAGTGGAATACAAAACAGCGCATTTTCGGATTGAAGCTTAAATGCTCCACCCTGCCAAGCAGCATCGGAATATTCTGCACCTGAATCTGTGCATCGTCCTTTAAGGTAAACACGATCTGACTGTTTTTTCCTTTGACATCGATCATATCCAGCTTATGTGCTGCCACACGGATCAGGGCAATCCGTAAAAGATTGTCTGCCTCCGTCGGAATCACCCCGAAACGATCCAGCAGCTCTTCCTTCATATCATCGCACTCCGCCTGGTTCTCGATACCGGCAATCCGCTTGTAAATATCCAGCTTCTGCACCTCATTCACGATATAAGACGGTGGAATAAAGGCATCCACATCGAGGTCTACCGTAGTAAGGAAGTCTTCCTTCGTGGGGATTCCCTTCAGGGTTTTCACCGCTTCGTTCAGCATCTTACAATAAAGATCGTAGCCGACAGCCTGCATATGTCCATGCTGGCTTGCTCCTAAAAGATTTCCTGCGCCACGGATTTCCAGATCCCTCATGGCAATTTTGAAGCCGCTTCCCAGATCCGTAAATTCCTTAATGGCAGCAAGACGCTTCTCTGCCACTTCCTTCAGCATCTTATCCTTCTTATACATGAGGAACGCATAAGAAGTACGATTGCTTCTTCCCACTCGTCCCCGGAGCTGGTAAAGCTGGGACAGTCCCATATTATCCGAATCATGGATAATAATGGTATTGACATTGGAAATATCCAGTCCGGTTTCAATAATCGTCGTAGATACCAGTACGTCAATGTCCTGATTAATAAAGTCAAACATGATCTGCTCAAGCTGCTTTTCCTGCATCTGTCCATGGGCAAACGCCACGTTGGCTTCCGGGACAAGCTGCTGCACCTGGGCGGCCACATCTGCAATTTGATTGACACGGTTATAGACATAATAGACCTGTCCGCCCCGTGACAGCTCACGCACAATAGCCTCCCTTACCATTTCATCATTATATTCCATGACATAGGTCTGAATCGGAAGGCGGTCATTCGGCGCCTCCTCCAGAACGCTCATATCCCGGATACCGATGAGGCTCATATGAAGGGTTCGCGGAATCGGTGTTGCAGTCAGTGTCAGAACATCCACGTTTTCCTTCATCTTTTTGATTTTCTCTTTATGGGCAACGCCAAACCGCTGTTCCTCATCGATAATCAGAAGTCCCAGATCCTTATATTCCACATCCTTTGACAGAACCCTGTGCGTACCGATCACAATATCCACCATACCCTTTTTCAGGTCTGTGATGGTCTTCCTCTGCTCTGCTGCTGTCCGAAAACGGGACAGCATGTCGATTCTTACCGGGAAATCCTTCATCCGCTGTACAAAGGTATTGTAATGCTGCTGTGCAAGGATCGTTGTTGGGACAAGATAAACCACCTGTTTTCCTTCCTGTACCGCCTTAAACGCCGCACGGATGGCAATTTCCGTCTTGCCGTAGCCGACATCCCCGCAGATCAGGCGGTCCATGATCTTCGTGCTCTCCATGTCCTTCTTCGTCGCATCAATGGCAAGCAGCTGATCCTCCGTCTCTTCAAAGGGAAACATCTCTTCAAATTCCTTCTGCCAGACCGTATCCTTTCCGTAAGGATAACCGTTTTTCTGCTGACGCGCCGCATAGAGCTCCACCAGATCCTTCGCCACCTCGCCTGTTGCTTCCCGGACCTTTGACTTGGTTCTGCTCCACTCCTGTGTACCGAGCTTATTAAGCTTTGGCTTTTTCGCATCTGCAGACGCATACTTCTGGATGGCATCGAGCCCCGTTGCCAGCACATAAAGGTTTCCGCCGTCCCGGTACTCAATCTTGATGTAATCCTTCGTAACCTTATCGACCTCTACCTTTTCAATTCCCTTATAGATCCCCAGCCCATGATTTTCATGAACCACATAATCTCCGATGCTTAATTCATTGAAATCATTGATTTTCCGGCCTTCATAGGTCTTCTTTTTCTTCCGCTTCTTCTTTTCACTTCCAAAAATATCGCTTTCAGAAATGACCGCAAATTTAAGCAGCGGATATTCAAAGCCCCGGAGCACGCGGCCATAGCAGGTCATGATTTCCCCCGGCTGGAGCTCCCGTTCCGGATCCCCGGAATAAAATGCAGTAAGTTCAGCGTCCTGAAGATCCCTGGCAAGACGCTCTGCCCTTGTCCTCGAACCGGATAACAACAGAATTCTGTACTTATTTTTCTTGTACCGCTTCAGATCCTGCACGAGGGATTCAAAGCTATTATTATAGGAAGAAATACTTTTGACCGTCATGTCACTTTTAAGCGACGGCTTCAGCAGCTTTCCGGTAAAGCTGTTCTTCATATCAAGTGCAGACAGATACGCAGCATGTCCCCTCGAAAGCCGCGCTGCAGTCTCTTCCAATGAAAACAGCAGATTCATCTGTCCCGGCAGAATGTATCCCTTCTCGGCACGATGAACCATGCTCTCACGGAACTCTGTCTCTACCGCCTTTGCATGCTCCTCGATATGCGCCGGTTCATCCAGGAAGAAAACAGTATCTTTCATATCAAACAGTTCCAGAAAAGAAACGGTTTCTTCATAGAAATAATTCATATAGCCGTCCAGGTTCGCCGCATTCCCGAATTCCATCACCTGCTCTTCGAGTTCTTTGACATGCGTGGCAACCCGATGGGCTTCCTCGGTATGAAATTCATCCCGGAGCTTTTGTTCAAATGCTGCGGCTTCCTTTTTGATCTTTTCCATCCCGGTCTTTAGCTGGTTTTTCGAAAGCAGCATTTCGGTTGCAGGATATACGGTGATTTCAGACAATTTTTCAATGGATCGCTGGCTCATCACATCGAAGCTCCGGATGGATTCGATCTCATCTCCCCACAATTCAATTCGATAGGGATTTTCTTCTGTCAGGTCGAAGATATCCACAATACCGCCACGCACACTGAACTGCCCTGGTGTTTCCACCTGATAGGTTTTCTCATATCCCATTTCCACAAGACGCAGAGCAATCGCCTTTTCATCAATAATGCTCTTTCCATCAATATGGAGCAGATACTGTTTCCAGATATCGAGGGAAAGCTGCGGTGCCATCAGGCTGCTGAAGGTGGTAATTACCGTAGCCGGCTTTCCCTCCAGAATCCGACGCAGCGTCTTAATGCGCTCCTTCGTAAGCTGATTTCCATGAATATCCGCCTGATAGAAAATAAGATCCCTCGACGGATAAACGACGGCCTCCCGGTCATAAAACCGCTCATCCTCTAAAAGCTCCTTAATCCGCTGGTCGCTATAGGTGACGAAGATCCGGTTCTGAAACCTCCCCTCCGAGAGTCCGTAAGCCATATGAAGCTTCTGGGATTCAATGCATCCCGTAAGCGCTACACAGCCGTTTTCTTTATCTAATTGTTTCTGAATCTCTTCAAATTCGCCGATTTCCCATAGTGGCGCGAGCAATGTGTTCATTTACTTCTCCCTGCGATTGTATTCGTTCATCGCCTGATCCATATTTCCTGCAAGAATCAGATTTAATGCTTCCTTCGCCTTTGTAATCCCTTCCTGCATCAAAGGCTGCTCTTCTTTGGAAAAATGTCCCAGTACATAGTCGGCAAGATCATAGCCCTTCGGCTTTTCACCGACACCGATCCGGATCCTCTTAAAATTCTCGGTTCCGAGCTGTCCAATAATGTTCTTTAAACCATTATGCCCACCGGCGCTTCCTTTCTTGCGGATACGGATGCCTCCGGGAGATAAGGTGATATCATCCGATACCACAATCAGCTCACTCTCCGGATCTACCTTATAATAATCTGCAAGCGGACGAATACTTTCACCGCTTAAATTCATAAAAGTCAGGGGCTTTACCAGAAGCACCTTCTGACCGCCAATCATTCCTTTCCCGGTCAGTGCCTTCAGCTTCACATCCATGACATTAATATCATATTCTTGTGCAAGTGCATCAATGAATGCAAATCCGATGTTATGTCTTGTATTGTTATATTCTTTCCCGGGATTCCCCAGTCCTGCAATCATATACATGGTTTTCTCCTTTTCCTTCAGCGCGAATCGGTTTTATCTTAGCACATTCGTCTGGATTTAGGAAGAGGCGGACTTCAGTTAAAATTCCATGCAGAAAAAAAGGCAGCCGCATCATGCGGCTGCCCTGTCTGTTTTGTTTATTCAGAATCCGGTTCAGAGAGTGATCTCTCATAAACATCAAGAATCATGGTCTGTACTCTTTCTCTGGTCCGTGAATTGATCGGATGAGCAATATCCCGGTATTCTCCATCCGCTGCCTTTTTACTTGGCATTGCAATGAACAGTCCCTTATCCCCTTCAATAACCTTAATGTCATGAATCACCAGTTCATCATCCAGTGTAATGGATACGACAGCCTTCATCTTTCCTTCCTTCGTAATCTTGCGAACCCGAACGTCCGTAATCTGCATAATTTTACCCCTTTCTTTCTTTTGTCCCTATACAAAATTCTTGCAGATTCCTAAGCTGTCATTCCCCTGTTGACGTGCAAGTATCTTCGTTCATAAAATGTAACTATTCAGAGCCATGCAAATTATGACAATATGGACGTCGAATGCTCGCATTCGTAAGGACATTTGACATAATTTATATGGCGAAGTAACCACATGAGGTAAACTACGTTGCGTTAGCAACGGTTTTACGAATGGGGTTCTGAATAGTTACCATTAAATTTAATTAATAGCCGTTCCGCCATGCCATTCATAAGTTGTCGGTTTGCACGAATTGCCCAATCATTTCTGCATGGCTGAACTGGTGTATCAGATCACATACCGGTCATTTCTCTCCACAACAATCTTAATCTCATTCTCACCAACATAGTAAGAATTCGCCCGGATGGTATCATGACTTTCTATGATGCAGTTTTCAATGTGCGTATT
>Ga0129312_1000924_pt1 | contig 19929 bp, 31 predicted proteins | sample O827metagenome_FD_94434 | JGI IMG/M metagenome (GOLD analysis project Ga0129312, IMG submission 94434) | Orangutan group fecal microbial communities from Wisconsin, USA - O827 metagenome | ecosystem: Host-associated > Mammals > Digestive system > Large intestine > Fecal | place: USA: Wisconsin... | reverse complement strand
TTACGCAGTTCATGATTCCATGCGTGTGCAGTTTGGAAGTCAATCTTCTCATACTCCCGGCAGACTGCAAACATCTCTTCGTATGCAGACCTATCAAGCGGATTCCTCTCTATAGCTTCATAAATCTTCTGTTTTAATTTCAAATAATTCATAATAACCTCCTGAGAATAAAAAAAAAGGACTGTCAAAACGACAGTCCCATTGGACAAACTGTAGCACCTCTACAGCTATTTACATATTAACTTGAATGGCAATGTAATCACCCAGACCATAGGGCGTACTACCAGATTTATTGTCACCCACCAACACAGTGAGAAAAACAGTTTTATGCACCACCATGTAAACCACAGTAGTCCGATCACCAGATATCCCATCTTACGCCCTCCTTTCGTCCGGGGTAGAGAAGGTAGAGTATTTTCTAATTTTGCTCATACTTTTTATAGTATAGCCCCTACTAGAAGAAGTTATAGCAAAATTGTGTTTTGCTCTACCTACTCTACCTCATTTCACGGTTTACACCATCCACAAATGCTGACGCATTGCTCATATTCTTGAAAGTGTACTGACCTGTGATTGCATTTATGCGAATTGTGTTGAAGCACAGGAAGTGCTTGTACTCACAATACTGAATCTTCGATACCGGAGAGGATAACCGCTGCTTCTTAATCAGTCCGGTGCGTCCTGTGATTAAACCATCCTTCACTTCAAGCGAAGTGGTCAACCAGTTCAGACCACACCATGCAACGATAATCAATGCCGTAACAACCATTGCTGTCCCTGCGTCATCCTTCTCACCAATTCCTCCTACGAAGCAAAGCAACGCCAGAAATAAAGGAATGGTGTAACCCACTATGTTCTTTCTAATCTTCATGACAAGTCCTCTCTTTCGTTTTCATTTTCGACTTTGTACCCATCTTCCGGTACAGGCGTGTCTTTAGGAACAACCATGATCTTGTACCCCATTGCTGAAAGCATCTGCTCCAAGTTATCCACTCTCATGCTGCTTCCACGATTCAGAATACCTGTTACATTGGATTGACTTTTGAATCCTGCCAGTTCAGCCAGTTTGGATTGACTCAACTTCTTTAGAGTCATGATTTCTTTTACAACATCTTTTGCTGTCATATCGCACCTCCTTGTTGACTGTATTGTAGCAAATACATTTTTGTATGTCAATACCTTTATGTATTAAAAGTGACTTTTTAATTTTTGCGGAACTTTCGCACCTCACCCGCCCCGGCGGGCGGGGGTCTGTTTCCCCCTCCGGGGGTGTGCTGTCCGGGTGCTGTCATCCTGTCACCAGATCACCAGAAAATAATTTTAAAATAAATACAAAAATGTATTGACAAATACAAAAATGTATTATATACTATACTTAACAAATACAAAAAGGTATTTGATAGCCGACAAATAAATATAGGCTGTCAATGCTGCTGTACAGCAGGCAAGCCGCCCGGTGTACAGATTGCACAAATTGATAATTGAATATAGGAGGTATAGAAACATGAAAAGAACTAGAAACATGATCTATCAGGAAACCACAGAAAGCCGTGAGTTAATGCTTTACACTGTAAACGATGGCACGTTATACGGTAATATTATTACAGCCGTTATAAACAACCTCAGAAAGCACTACAGCAAAGGACAATACAACACGGACAGGGCTATTGATTCATGGTATACAGTAGCAACCGAAGCCAGTAAGAAATACAATAAAGACTTTGGTTATAGCTTCTCTGTACAGGATCGGTTTACAGTAGCCGTTGAACTTGAAAAGTATTTCAAGGAAGATATTGAGAACGAATAACACACATTGCGGCGTGTATAAATAGCCAGTCAAGCCGCAAGCGTCCGGGCATTATGCCTGGGGTAGGGAATCACCTAAACTATAAATTAAATATTGGAGGTATCGCAATGAATAATATTACAGTGTATGAAAACGGTTTTACTTTTCAGCGTATCAATAAAAGGCAGGCAGAGCGGGCATATAATAACGGTTTAACTGTTGTAGTTGTTCCGGTAAAGTGCCGACCGTTTAATGCATGGGGCTATACAAGTCAGATCAACAAAAACAGCGACAACAACAGTTTTGAAAACATCATGAACGCATGGCACTATTATAACCATTATGCAGAGTTAGGAAAATACCCGGCGTTTTATATTCCGGTCAAGGTAAACGAGTTTGACAACCGCCCGGAATATGATTATAGTTATTTACAGTAACACACAAGCCCCGGCAGCAGTCCGGGGCATTGGTTTATAATGCAGCCGTAGGCGGTCACAAGCCCGCATAAATGCAGAGTGTAAACCAATATAGAAAAGGACGTGATAGCGTGAAAAGAGTGTGGAAAACACCAGAACTTGACTATTATAACCTTTATGCGGATATGCTACAACAGCCCCATTTACTAATTGCAGGGGCTACAGGCAGCGGTAAAAGCGTTGTAATAAATGGCATGATGAAAACAGCATTAAAGGACAGCCCCGCCGCTGTACAGTTTATATTGATCGACCCTAAACGGGTTGAACTGGTGGACTATAAAGAACTACCCCACACGCTGCGTTATAGCAGTGAGCCGGGGGAAATGGTACAGGCATTACAGGAAGCTATAACAATAACAGATAACAGGTATAGAGACATGGCACGACAGCACGTCAAGAAATACAGTGGCGGTGCTGTGTATGTGGTTATTGATGAATTAGCGGACTTAATGACAACCAACAAAAAGCAAGTACAACCGATATTACAACGGCTCTGTCAGATCGGCAGAGCGGCAAATGTCCACGTTGTAGCCGCTACACAGTGCCCGTTGTCTGCGGTGATCCCTACACCTATAAAAGTAAACTTCGATAGCCGTGTAGCACTCAGAACACGCAGTGGGCAGGACAGTAGAAACATTTTAGGCGTGACAGGTTGCGAACTCCTACCCCGGTACGGTCAAGGCTATTATATGACCCCGGAAGGATGCAAGCTGTATAATATTCCAATGTACGAAACAGAAACCCCGGACATAATAGAATATTGGAGGAAACAGAAACCCCGGATAGTATGGCATGGGTAGAACACCCGCCGCCCCGTCCGGGGCTTTCTTTATGCCCTCAGAACGCACACACGCCCCGGCAGCAGGTCATTTCTACACCGGGGCGTATTTCATCAGCTTATTTGATTTTAGGGCTTTCTGCCCCTTCTGCGACTTCTGAGATTTCACCTTCTGGCACGTCTACAATGTCGGCATTGTCAAGATACTTTCTTGCAAGGGCTTCTGTGTCGGCACTGTCACCCAACGGATTGTTAGGAGTCAGAACCATTTCTGTCTGATCCTTCATACCGTCATAGTTCTTCTGCCAGAATATGCCAGTGACAGGGTTGACCTTGCCATCCTGCATAAGTCCCTCACGGTATAAAGCACACACTTTCTGCACCTTTTTGATAAAGTCGGTGCGGGCGGGGTTCGTTGTACAACGGTTGACCCACTCCCATGCAATACCCTTATCAATACCTATTGCAGCATACGCAGCCTGATTCCCTATCTTCATATCGTACTTTGCACACGTTTCCAGATAGTGCATGAACCGTCTTTCCATCTCTTCAATGTCGTTATAGTCCAACTTCTCAGACGGTATGATCTCCATAGTGAACTGAATCATCCGGGAGTTATACCCTTCTGGCAGATCAGGATTATGACCCTGTACAATCGGGCTATTCTCTCTTGCTTTCTCTAAGTTCGCAGGGCTACTCTTCTGATACCCCGCTGTCCTTCTGGGCTTTCTGTCCTTCCCTCTCGTTCTCTTCTCTTCTGCCATTTTTACCTACTCCTTTCTGTTCCTTCTCTTTCTGCTCTCTTTTCCATCTCTCTACATAACTTTCCATAGTTCTGCTCCTTTCTGCGATTCTGCAATTTGCAGACACCTTGTATAACTTTCCCTAGTAGTCGTATACTAAGAGAAGTTATAGAGACTGTCTGCAATTTGCAGACTAACTGTTAATATTCATCACTTTCACCGTCTAAAAGATACTCGTCACCTGTCTCACCGTTACTAAGCAAGACCTGATAACCAAGGCTTTCTGCCAGTTCTACAAATTTCCTGACAGTCATTCCCATCCCGTTGTCTCTTGACAGTAGAGCGTACAATGCTTTCTTATCAATGCCTGCTCTTTCTGCGATTACACTTTTCGGAATCTCTTCTTCATCTGTAATCATGTCAATAAAGTCTTTCACATCCATAGCTTACCCCTCCCTTCTCTTAATGCCACGGTACACGGTCACACCTTTCATGAGGGACTTTTCTGTGTACCACTCCGGGTGCATGGTAAGTTCTGCATTAAATTTCTTCATACTGCATACATAATAGCCATTGCTCTTGCACCAGACTTTGTAGTTGTCGAAGAGAGTCTTTGCTTTTGTAACCGATTCATCATCACGCTCACATTTCTCTTCAAGGTACTGCAATACAAGATCGTTGTCTTTCTCATACTGCTTAACTACCTTCTGCATATTTGCTGACATTTTCAGTCCAAACCTTCTGTACTTAAAGTACCCGGCAACCAACCATGTGAAGATACCACGCATTGCTTCCGGTGACTCAAAGTAGTCCTTCAAACCTTTGTCCTGTTCGTCATCGTTGAAGTGCCTGTTAAATTCAATAACACGCACACGATCAGAAGCAAATAGGGACTTATCTTTTACAGCAGGCAGGTCATTACAGGACAGCCACATGGTAAACTGCGGCTTGAATGTAATTGCTGTCTGGTACAACTCACGGGCGGTGATCTCTTCTCCACCAGTAAGCTGCTTGATAACTGATTCATCCAACTTCCCGGCGGTGTCTGACTCACTCATAGTAACCATTCGCTTACCTTTCAGCTTTGCCAGTACCGGGCTTGCTGCTTCTGCGTTCTTTGCTCTGTCACCACGGCAGATCAGTTCTACAGGTGTGACCGTAGAGTAATCACCAAGCAAGTGCTGAATTGCATCAAGCATGGTGGACTTTCCGTTTCTGGTGGTCTTACCATGCAAGATAAACATACACTCTTCCTTAGATGTTCCAAGGATGGAGTAACCCAAGGCACGTTGCAGGTAGTCAGCTTTGTCCTTGTCGTTCTGCGTTACTTCCTTGATGAACTGTTCCCATCTGGCACACTTCTCTTTCTTTACACCATATTCAAAATTGGTCTGCATCGTTAAGAAGTCATCCCATTTATGCTCACGAAATGTCAGTGATTCCAGATCATAAGTACCATTCTTACAGTTAATCAGGAATGGGTGCGTATCAAACTCTGCTGCCGCAATCTTCAAGTTGTCTGCTGCATCCTTCATAAGTCTGTCACGGAAACGCCTGTCACCCATCTTACCAACAAAAGCCATGTACTGCTTACGCTTATCTTCGTCCGGGATTTCTCCACAATAAAGAGCCATGATCCTGACAAACTCTTTGATCTTGTTGGACACAAGCAGTGATCCTACGTCTTTCTGCCACTTGCCGCCGTCATAGGTGTACCATGACTTTGCTTCCGGGCAGTACCGGGTATCATGATCGTAACACTCTGAGAAGAGGTCAGCCATTCCCGCTTCATCCCACGAATACCCTGTAGAATCTTCCTGATAGGAAGTCTCAGGGTGATGTTCTTTAATGTATGTCAGCTTTTCTGAAATCTCTACCGATGTTACATAGCGTCCGTTGGACAACTGAAATAATTCATCTTCCATTGTTCTTTCTCACCTCCTTCTGCTGATAGTCTTTACACTTCGGGGTACACTCATAGCACAAGTCATACTTGACTTTGCAGCAGAGTCCCCAGTCACCGCCACCTATGAAGTTTTCACAGGTGACGCAAGTATCTGTAGGTTGCTTGAAATTTTCCTCTGTGGGGTTGCTCAGTCCACAAGCGTACCATTCTTCACCGGGAGGGCAGGTGCAACCATAATCGGGATCGTTGAAATCGCAACCGTAACATTCTTTCTCCATAGTTACCTCCTGTATCTGCTTATGCTTTCTGCAATGATCTGTAGTTCTCTGTCTGGAAGTGGCGGCTTGCACACTTCGTCATTGACTCTCTGCAACTCCTGATAAATCTGCATTGGAGTGTACCCAGTATTGTGCAATGCACCTGCCAGACTTGTGAGAGAAATGTTTCTGCCACCGTCCGGGATTTCCGGGTAGTCCGGTCTGACAAAGATTCTGCCGCCCGCAGGCTTCGGAAACTTAGGAGAATAGATACGCTGTACCATACTTGAATTGCTCCCGGTCTTTTCTGTCTCTTTGAAATACTTTTCCACTACATAGTTAATAGCTTCCTGATTGTCAATGATCTCAGGAAAGATCAGCACCTTCCCGGTCATAATGAAGAACCGTCTTGCCTGATAGATTTCTACGCCTGCAAGATTGTTCTTACCTGAGAACGGCAGCTTACCACGCATGAGGATATGTACTCCTCGTCCACTCCGGGACTTCTCTGTGTATGAGTGGCAGGCTTGCATAATATCTGCACACAGCGGGGTCATAAGACCGTCCTCAAAGCCTGCATCAATGTCAATGCCTACGATGTTCTGATTGGCAAAGACATAACCTATGTGATCGTAATGTCCGTTCTCCACCGCCCACTCAGCCTGCTCAAAAGTAGACCAAGTGTCCGGTGCGGTGGATGAAGCGGCTTTTCTTTCAAATGCTCTCATGGGAACTTTTGAACCGTCCCAAGCACACACCCACTGATTTTGATTCTTTAATTCTTCTGGTATTCTGGAATAGTCCATCTGTTCCCACGCTCCTTACTCTGTAATCAATTCGCTGTGTGGTAGTGATTCGATGAAATGACAGAACGTATGCCATTCATCAAGTTTATGGTTTCTTCGTGCATGATAGATGTTCTTCAACACCGCATAGTTAAGCTGCACAGTTCGTTTCTGGTTGTAAGATGACGGCAAAAGCTGAATCATCTGCCACCAGTCACGCTTGTCCTTCTGTCCAAGAAAGTCAAGTCTTGCATTGTTCAGTGCATCAATTACCATCTTCATGATGATAAGATTGGTCTGAGACAGGTGATCCGTGGAGAAATCTTCCAAGGTAAACTCTTTTGCCTGAATCTTGTGCATTGTGCTACATGAATTTGCGACTGTACCCACCTTGTAGGTGTCAAATTCTTTCCACCAGTACAACGGTGCTTCCAAGTCTACTGTGACGTTAATCATTCGTAAGAACTTCCCATGATCGTTACCTGCTGCCGCAAGTTTCTTCATGAGAGAGAGGTCATTTTCTCCTACTGCATAACAAGCAAATTCTGAGCAATCGTGTTCTTTCGGATGACATATTCCCTCACGATCAATAATCCCACATTTTCCACAATCTACAGCAGGATAACTGTCTGATTTCTCCCATGAGTTCATAGGATTTCTCATACCTCTAATTGCAGCTTCCCATCCGTAGGTTTCTGCCTTTGAAATTCTAATCATGATTCATACCATCCCTTCTGCGAACTCTCATGTAGTCTTTGTAGTCCAGACCATTCATCTTCGCTGCTGTATGCAACGCTCTCTTCTTTGAGCCATATGTACCGGGAATAGGCTCTTTACAGCCTACCTCCGTGACATACCATCTACTGCTACCATGTTCTTTGTGTACTTCGTACTTCATAATCATAGTCTTTGCTTTCCTTTCCAATCGGTTGATAACCTGTTCAGGATCAAGGTCACAGAGAGAATGAAACCACTGTGACCGGAAGAACCTTCTGTAGTCGGTGACTTAAAGCCTGCCAATAAGTCAACGTAGTCAATCGCAGCTTGCTCTATGATCCCGAACCTGAGATTGTCCAGTCCTTTATCTGTCATACCTTAACCCTCCATCACATTGACTTCCTTTCGGCAATCTCAGCCATTTTTGCAGCGTTCAGACGGGTATCACCGTGAACTCTGCTGTAGGACAGATAGCCATTCATTCTGTCAATCTTTGTGAGGTTGGTACTTCCACATACCGGGCAAACGTCCATTTCTAACTCTTCATGTCCGCAATCATCACAGTATGCCAAAGACAGGTTGACTCCTTCGTAATAGCCAAGTTCCATTGCCCTGCATACCAGAGTCTTGACAGCGTTCCGATTGTAGCTGATCGGATATCTTACATACTGAATCTTGCCACCGTTGCAGAGATTCCAGAAACGTCCCTCTAAGTCCTGCTTCTGTATCGGTGTAATATCTTCTGTGACATGACAGTGAAAGCTATTACTTACATACGGTCTGTCTGACACATTCTTAATCACTCCGTACTTCTTTCTGAACTGTTCCACCTGCAAGCCGCAAAGACTCTCAGCAGGTGTGCCGTAGATTGCATACAGCCATCCGTCAGCTTCCTTGTATTCATTGACCTTATCGTTGATGTGCTGCATGACTTCCAGTGCAAATGCACCATCTTCTGCAATGGACTTGCCATTGTAAAGTTCCTGCAACTCATTGAGTGCCGTTATACCGAAGGATGCAGTCATAGGTTTGAGAAGTGGTTTGATCTTGTCCGAAGGTTTCAGATGACCTCCGTAGAAACCGCCCTCACAATATGCAATCGGGTTAGTACTGGCTCTCATTTCTCCAAGGTACTCATATGTACGCTTATGAATATTGCGGATCATTTCAAGGTAGAAATCCAAGACCTCATAGAAGTCTTTTCCCTCTTCTCTGGCTTTTGCAAGGATCATCGGCAGATGCAGGCTTACTGCACCGATATTGAAACGTCCCTCAAAGATAGGCTTATCATTTTCGTCTGCCGGGTGCATACCTCCACGCTCATACCACGGACTGAGGAAAGCACGACAACCCATAGGGCTTACCACTCTGCCATATTTCTTGTACATCTCAGCCACATAGCCGTCACCTGTAAGGGACAGCCAGTCAGGGTACATAGTCTTGCAGCTACAGTCAATCCCGGCTTCAAATACATCTTCGTTGATACAGCCTTCACCGTGGAGATTCTTGTCATACAGGAATACCAGTTTAGGGAAAAGGACTGGCTTCTTATTTCCCGGCTTACCCTCACCTGTCATGTGAACACGCAAGAAAGTCTTGCTTGCCATCTTACCGAAACGATCTGTAGCCAGACCGAAGGTCATAGTAATGAATGGATAATCACCACGGGATGATCCTACGGTATTCAGCTTCATTTCAATTCCCTGAAATCCCTGCTCAAAGTCTCTTTCTACCTTCCGCATAGCCCATTCATGAACTTCCTGCGTGAAGGTCTGCTGATTGCGAATTTCCATGTATTCATCCACATACTTCTTATAGGATTTCTCAGCGTAAGGTGCTGCCAACTTGTCAACTTCCGGTACTGTAAATCCTCCGTACTGCTGACTTGCGGTTGCAAGGATGATATCACCCAGTACATCAAAGAACACATCAAGCGTTTTCGGTTCGTTGTACCAGATATTACCCATCTCAAAGCCACCCTTCATAACCTCATTGACTCTGAACAGGCAACAGTTCATAGTGTCCAATCGTGCGGACTGATCGTGAATGTAAATGTAACCGTCCCGGCAAGCCTGCAACTCTTCCTGAGTCATGAAGAACTTACGGTACAGACGCTTATTCAGTTCATTAAAGATCAGGCAACGCTTTGTAGCCACCAGTGCTGAGTCTGTGTTTGCGTTCTCTTTATCCCCCTGAAATCTGACAACCTGTGATTTCTGGAATACCTTGTCCAGTACATGAACAAAGTCCTGTTTGTAGTTCCTGTAGTTACGATAGGATGTAGCAATCCGTGGATCGTACTTATCAAGTACCTGTTCCACAATGTTGTGCATCGTAGCAACCGGGATATCAGTAAGACCTTTTTCTTCGATCACTGCCAGTACCGCACCAACAATCTCATGAAATGCTGTATCATCCAGTGTAATCATGACTCTGGAAGCGGACTTATTGACAGCGTTTACGATCTTCTCACCATCGAACTCTTCCAGTGTTCCGTCTTTCTTAATCACTCTCATGTAAGACCACTTCTCCTTTCTGTAATGATTTCTGTACGTCAATCACTCTCTGGTTGGTGCTGCCCGCCCAGTGGTAATTAACATCTTTCAACTCTTCCTCAAAGCGTCCGTCCACCAGTACATCTGCATACTTAGCCACAGCAAGCAGGTACTTATTTTCAAGAATCTGTTCCCAAGTATATCCGGTATAGACCCAGATCGTTTTCTTCGGAAATCTCTTCTGTACTGCTTTCATGATGGAGAATACTGCTCCACGGTTCTGCGGATGCAGCGGATCACCGCCTGAGAAAGTAACACCTGCAATATACGGTTTTTCCAGTGCTTTCATGATTTCATTAAATGCTCTCTTGTCAAACACCAGACCGTCATCAGGATTCCATGTGACAGGATTCTGACACCCTTTGCAGTGGTGTTCACATCCTGCAACCCAGAGGACTACCCGGAGTCCATCTCCGTTGTTCATGTCATCCTGAGTAATGTTGTGATATCTCATTAGATATCCCCCGGCTTACGATGCAGTGAATTTTCTACTGTAAACCCTTCCGGGTAACGGGCTTTCAGCTTGTCAATATTCATCTGCATGACTGTATCAATGTCCGTTCCCAGTGCATTACACGCTTCTGCGATCATCCAGAGACAGTCACCAAGTTCCTTTTCCATGTGTTCAAGGTTCACTTCATGTCCCTGATATTTCTTTTGCAGGATTCCTGCTACCTCTCCTGCTTCACTGTTCAGACCAAAAACAGCATGAAACAGTCTATCTTCTTTCTGGTCATAAGGAATACTGCAAGTTCTGATTGCAAGTTCCTGATATTCTTTACCTGTCATGATTTAACCCTCCTTATTCTTGTGTGATGCAGGTGTTGGTGAGTTTGCCGTAAACATCCTCATACATTACCTGCTTATCTCCGTTGAAAGTGTATTCAGCGTAGATACCATCACCGCCGATCGTAGTAGATGCAAGGCATTTGTAATTCTGTAAGGTCTTGCATGACCACACTACAAACACATTGCTCAGATCAATGTAAACCTCTGGTCTGTGCGTGTGATACCATTCCACCAGTTTCTTCTTGCATACACTCTGAAAGTGATCCATACCTGTGATAATCATAATTAGTCCTCCTGTTTCCGTTCTTCTTTAGTCGGTGCTTCCTTATCTTCTCTTCCTGCACCGATAACTGCTACACAGATCAAGAAAATCTGACCTGCGATAAAACCTCCGATAAATCCTATCAATGCTCCCATAGTAGTTCTCCTTAATCGTTGTGAGTAACCTTGACACCGTATTCTGGAAGGAAGTTGATTTCATAGTGGTACTTATCAACATTCGCACCGGAAATATCTTCCACCACGTACATAGTGTCATCATTCAGATATACAAAATGCTTCTGATACTTCCCATCTCCCACTTCACAGATAACTTCCAGTTCATTGTCTGAATTATTGCTGAGAGAAAATGTACCTTCCATTTCAAGCAAGATCGTATCAGTTCTGGCGTTGATTACAGTCAGTTTACGAGTTACATTGAAGTTGTCAGCTTCTTTACCTATGTTATACGAAACCTGTTCCGATTCCGTACATCCTGTCATAAGCACTGCCACCATAAGTGTAGCAATCACTACAGCAACTACTTTCTTCATAGTGCTTCCTCCTTAAATACCTTTGATTCTGGCAGCCATCATGTCTGCCGTGTGAGTCCACAGGACGTTAGGGAATTTCTCAATAGCCTTTCCGTATTTGTCCCAGTTTTCCTTGTCATCGAACGCTCCCATGTGCCATCTGATACACGCTTTCTCTTCCTCAGTCACACCAATATCGTTCGCTTTCAGAAGTACCAATGACTTCTCAGCATGACCGGGAATAGTGACATTCGGATTGTAGCTGTACGTTCCATTTCCGTTGTGAATGTAGTTGTCACACTTGCAGAGATCATGGAACATCCCGACAAAATAAGGACTCTTCCTGCTGTTCCAGTGAAGTTTCAGGTGTTTGGTAAGATGCAGCAGACTCTTAGTCACTTCAAGGGAATGATCGAACAAACCACCTTCATAATTGCCGTGATACTTCGTGGAAGCAGGGGCAGTGAAATAACCCATCCGTCTGAGAATAGCTACAAAGTAGTCCACCTCTTCCTTGCTGAACGCCTGACCCATCAGGGACTTGAAAATCTTAATTCTTTCATTCGTGTTCATCTTCAATCCTCCATTTTGAGAATATTTTGATATAACCATTGGAGAGTTTGAGACAACATCTCTCCCTCTCCGCAGGTCACTTACTTAACCAAGCAGACTGCCAAGGTCAAATGCCGCAGGTTTCTTAGTTTCCTGCTTTGCAGGCTTGCTCTGCTGCTTCGGTGCAGCCGGGGCAGCTTCCTCTTCGTCAAATCCGTCAGCGGCTTCCTTATCACCCAGTCTCGCAAATTTGAGCATCTTGCCCGGTGTCTTGTTACTCTCGACTTCTTCATGCTCAACTTCGCAACGGATAAAGTGTCCAACCAACTCCTGATCGTCAATATCCTTCACAGTAAAGTCATCAAGTGCAGTCTTAGCAAAATAGCTGAACGCATTAAGACCGCCCTGATTCGGCTCACCGTCTTTGTTCAGGAGAGAAAATCTCTCAATATGCTTCTGACCCTTTGCGGTCTGCATAACCACTTCCATCTTACCGAAGTCCTCTTTGTAGTTGACCTCAGTGATCTTGAAAACATGAGTTCCTTCCGGGATCAGTGTAAATCCCTCTGTAAGTCCAATCTTTGCCATTTTAATAGTCCTCCTTAAATGTTATCTAATATATCCAGAGATTGTTGCTTCAAAGAAGCAATACTCTGAGTAACAGGTTTGTAAATCTGCTTGAACAGATTTTCTAAGACAGTAACCACAATGGAGTTACCTGCCATCTTATAAAGCTGTGATTTTGAGATACCGTTATCTACAAGAATCTGGTAATCTGAATCTGAGAATCCCATCAGTCGAAAATACTCTTTCGGTGTAAGTTTGCGATACAATTTATTTTTCAGTACCTTAACCTCACCACCGCCACCACTTACAGTTTTGAGGGTTGGTGAAATTCCTTCCGGGGAGTAGATACGATTCGGCATATCCATGTTGTAATAATGGAGGTCTGCGATCTGTACACACTTAGGGTCTTTATAATCCCTGGCTAATAGAGTCATGCAGATCCCCCCCCCTATCCTGTATTCTTCGCTTTTCCTGTTGAAAGTTTGACACTTCAATTTTGGATAGCTGCTTTTCAGATAAAAGGAAACTTGATGGTACATTATCATCCAGATAATCACCCATGCACTTTGTAAGAGGTATTATAGGTGGAAAATGGAAAGATTGGTTATCAATATCTTTACGAATAGATACAATGAATACTCTCTCTCTCTCCCTTGTGGCATACCGTAATCGGCAGCATTTAACACCTGCCAGTAATTGTTATATCCTGCATCCTCTAACTCTGACAGCACTGTATTAAACACGCCTGACATACGCTTACTTGTAAGGTTCTTTACATTTTCAGCTATAGCAATTCGTGGTCTACAATGCTTCATGATTCGGATAGCATCGAAAAACAAACCGCTTCTTGTCTTGCTTCCATCTTCGTTTCTTAGACCTTTCTGCAATCCCGCAGAAGATATATCCTGACAAGGAAAACCGTAGGTCATAAGGTCAATTCCAATAGGAAGTTTGGTTTCGTCCACCTTTGTAATATCTCCCAGATTCATGCTTTCCGGTACGTTATGTATCAATGAATAGGCTTTACTGGCATATTTATCAACTTCGCAATAATTTACCAGTTCATACTTAACTCCGATATTGTCAAGAGCCTTTTCAAAAGCACCTATCCCACTGAACAAACTGAGATATTTAATCATGCGGACTCCTTTCTTTTCTTCGGAGTGAAACGGTACTCAGGCTTTTCAGTCTCAGTCATGTACTTATCAAGCACACCGTCCTTCTCCATTGCTTCCATATCGAAGTCCTGTTTCTTCTTCATGCTGACAGTCGTGATAAAATCATAGCTGTCGCCTGTGATCGTAACAGTCTTGTCACCCAGCTTGAACTGACTCATGCTTGCTTCCTTAATCAGTTCTTTCAGCTTTTTCAGACGCTTTTCATCGTCTGCCACAGTCGCATTGACCTCTTCGATATGAAGCATAAGCCCTTCGGCTTCCTTCACCATTGCATCCAGATCAGAGTCAGGGGAGAGGTTGTTGTCTCTCAGCACTTTCAGAATATCAGCGTCAGCCTTTTCATCGTACTTCGGAGATACGCCACCCTCTACATGGGTTTTCCACCACTTCTTAACCTGAGTGATCGTTTTCTTCATGTTCGGATATCTCTCAGATACCTTGAACGGACGAACGAAAGTATTCTCAGCCTTGCACTCATAAGCTGCCGGGTCATCATAGTCCTTCTCACCAAGAACCGAACACACCATGATTACGTCATCGACACCAAGCAGGTAGGCGTAAAGTGCAGCCTGTAAAGCATAATACTCAGGTACATCTTCCACCCAGTCCTCAGACCTCTTCGTGGTTTTCATTTCCAGTACCGTTTGCGGCTTACCTTCCTTATCCACAAGCAGGTAGTCCCACATACCGCCGAAGATCGGTGTATCACGGAAGAAATCTCCCCACGTTTTCTTGAAGTAGTCCTCACCGTACACATCGGTAGGGGTAATCAGATTACTCATAAAGTATGCAGTTTTCATGTATTCTGCCTGCTTCGGCTCAATCGTCTTACCTGCGATTGTGTAAATGGTATCTTCAAACGGTTCTTCATAAGTTCTGGTGATTGCACACCACGCATTGAACGGGCTTGTCCACTTATTCAGACCCATGATTGCTGCAAATCGTGTACCTGTGATCTTCTTCGGTTTCGCAGGCGGTGTGATCGTGATAGTCTTATCGTCATTCCACTTCATAGAACTGTCCTCCTTCTTAAATGTACTGCTTCCACAGCTTTGCAAAAGTGCTTCTGCCGTCCCCGCCCTTCTTATTCAGACGGGTATATCCTGCACGTTTCATATTTGCTCTTGCGATCATTCTCTTAAACTTTCTCATGGTTCTCTTCCTCCAACTCTACATATTTATTCAGATACCAGATTGCTTTCTTGATATCTTCCAGACCGTTCTTACGTTTGTGACGGTAGATGTACTTCAAGGCATTGCACACACAGAAATCCTTCGTTGCCTGCACACCCTGAGTCTCAACCATTACATCAATGCACTCAAACTTCCCGGTTTCGTAGTGGGATGGATGATTCACATTGTCGGTCTGCTGTGCTTCTCCGGTCATCAGTTCATCCAGTGATACATCCGGGATGATACCGATGGGGTAACCATTTACCCCACCGATAAAGACCATGCGTTCCTGATTCTTCTCTCCCATGACTTAGCCCTCCGTCTTGTAAGCTGCGATCATCTCACCGAGATTCTTGATAAGCTGCTCACACTGAGAACGTGTCACCTGAGTAAAGCCATTAGTTTTCATTGCAATCTGCTGAACGAAGTCCTCCTGATCCGGGTCTTTGTCCATAAGTTCCTTGCAAGCATTTTTCAATGCCGTAATCTGCAAGTCATCAGCCTGTCCCTCAGTGTCAGTCAGAGTTTCCTTTGCTTCCTTACGTTCCGCAGGTGTAGCAGGGGCTTTCTGCTTCTTCTGAGACTTCTTCTCAGTCTTTGCTTTTTCCGGATTCGGTGCTTCAATCTCCGGTTCTTCCTCTTCCGGTTCAGAACCAAGCGTAGCGTCAATGTCATCCGGTTCAGTAATATCCAGAACTGCCATCCAGAGATAACGTCTGAGATATGTAATGGATGAACCAAGTGCCTGCATCGGATTGGTTACTTCCTTACCCGCATTGCTTACGATAGGCTTAACCTCACGGTACGGTACACGGAACTCAATAGGTGCTTCCTCAGAGTTGTCAGTGTTGTACACTCTCATGACAGCACCGTTTTCATCGGTGAAGTCAATGTCAGTGGTAAGTCCCACACGGGCAAAGATTCTGATTGCAGGAGGTACAATATCCTCCAACTCAAAATACTTGAACTCCAAGTGCATATTCTTACCGGACTTCTTAACCTTCTGGTTAAGGAACTGTAATCTTGCCTTTGCAAGTTTCTGTCTCACGTTCATACCTTCATAAATGTTTGCCATTGTTATTGATCCTCCTTAATTTCTTGTAAAAATGCTCTTGATAATCAGATAGATAACCCAGATTCCCAGTGCCAATTTCCAAGTGAACAGGAAACCAAAACACATTGCCAGAATCCAGATCAGCAGGGCAGTAATCAGAAAACTGATTACAAGCCCGATGATAACTCCTAACAGATAAAACATAGCCAATCCTCCTTATTCTGCGAATACCCAGTCATCGGCAAGCATATCTGCCCGAGAAGCAAGCCAACCCATCTGCACACCGGAAGTTCCGACAAAAGCTACCGCCATATTACCGATTGCATCATGCTCACAATTCACGATATCTCCGGTAGGTGCTTTGTAAGAGATTCCGCTTGCAAGCTGAATGTACTGTTTCTTTCCGTTCCATCCCCTACGGGCTACCTTGTGTCCTCGTTTCAGATACTTGATTGCTTCTCCGAAGGAGAAAGTAGCTTCACCACCCATTGCAGGGCAGTTCTTAGTGCTTGCAAGCACCCATTCATCTGAAAGAATGTTCAGAGTGGTGTATTCAACTCTCTTAGTCTCACGGATATCCAGTTCTCTGCCGTCCTTCGTGTGCATCACGATAGTTTCCTTTGCAGCATCCCAGTACCAGTAACCGCCCCAAGACGGAAGTTTTACCGGATAGCCCTGCTTCATCAGCTTGAACGCTTCCTTGAAATCCATCGGAGTCAGGTTTTCTACAACAACTTCCCAGTCACCTGTAGCAACCCACATGAGATCATATGGAAAAATCTCTTTTACATCACATTCAAAACCCTCTTCGTCATGGTTCACGATCATACCGTCTTTCTTATACCAGTAAGCGTTTTCCCACGCTTTCAGTTTGATCTTCTTACCTTCGTCCATAACCTTGCTTACTTCATGAAATTTCATAGTCTTAGTCCTCCTTGTTTTCTTCGGTTGTACCGAACAGAATCTTTCTTACATTACTTGCGAAAATCGTACCTGTCAGCGGAATGAGCAGTTTTCCCATTCCATCCAGTTTCGGATCACTCACCTGATCGTGAATAACCTGCTTTACTGCTGCGTCAAACTCTTCTGCTGTTACCATTTTTTTGCTGAACTTTCCATGTTCTTGTCCTCCTTAATTGAACAACGCTAATGACTTTTTCTTTAGCGAATTTATTTTTCTGGTATTCTTCCGTGGTGCTTTCACACCTAAAAACTTCCGTATCTGTTCCTTTGCCAGTTTGACATACCATTCTCTGTCCACAACGTCTATGGACAACTCATTATTGTTATCTACTATGCAGTGATCTGGCAGACTGGGAACTTTTGCGTCCTTCCCGGTAGTGGCGTGGGTCTTATAAATCTTTCCGTAACCTTTATTCTTGCAGGCATACACACGATTGACCTTCTGTACCGGAACTTTCTCACCACCGATTAACTGGTAGCATCCAGAATATTTACCTCCGACTTTCGCTATCACCTGAAAATCAAGGATATTATTGCTTGCTGCAATGGTTTCTTCCGGGGGAGTCCCGTTCACAAAATACTCTTTCATTGCTGTAGCCACGATGCAGGCATTGTTATTGATATTCCAAGCACCGCCACTCATGTTGTCCCATGCAGGTAAGCCCATTGTCGTGAAATCAATGTTGGCATTGGTTAAGATCCCTCTTACCAGATTGCCACCCTTGACCTTCGGTTTGCCGTTACCTACAGGTACTTCTACATAATTGTTCACATCTCTCTGAACGATTTTCTGAATGAAATCCTCTTCCAGTTCAAAGCCTGTTCTGTCCTGCCACTCCTGCGTAATCTCCTGCCATTTTGCTTCGTCAGACTTGTCAAAACTTACCATGATACCATCCGTATTAAGCTGAATGATCTTCAAGGTAGGACACTCTGCTACAAGGTGCATTGACAGTTCCAGAAGAAGTAACTGCCCGGTAATACATACTGAACGTCCCATGAGTGGATCATACAGATCGTTGTAGGAAGTTCCGTTTTTACCATTGAGCATTGCACCGTATGAGGTGTTTGCTACCAGTTTCAGGGCATTTGCAGTTTTCTTGTCCCCTGCTTTCTTTGCTTTCATTCTCTCTTCCAACATATCCACGAAAATCTGAGGTGACGGTATGTTCCTGCTACAGAATCCATACTGTTGTCCTGCTGAAAGAGGTATAGTCATGAGATGTGGATAGTAACTACCTACGTCCTTGTTTCGGATTGAACGGTTTTCCGTTGCTACCTCTACATAGTTCGGGATTGCTCCATGAATCCCTCCGTAGGCTATAGTGCAAACACAATCACCTATCCTAAATTCAATGCTTGCACCCTTGATCTTCCTGCCGTATTGATCGTAACCACCAAACAGGTCAATGTCCGGTACGTTCGGATCATGCAGCCGATCAAAGAAATCAAATATTTCCTGCGGAATATACTGCCGAAGCAGCTTATCCGGGTATTGGTAATTCCTTTCATCCGTCCAAGGTTTCTCTGGTTTTTCAGCTTGCAGGTACACGCTTGTCAGTTTGGCATTTGTCATATACATTGCCTTACGGTCTGTCAGACCTCTCTTCGCTCCTACCGCAACTTTGTTATCCAGATATCCTTGTCTCAGTTTCCAGAGAATTTCCGTAGCATCTACGTCATATCGGCAGTAGTATTCAGTCCTTCTTCTCTCACTCTCCGTCAGCGGACGGTCAATATTAAAGTCAACCCCTGTTTCCTCAATCGGTATTCCAAGGTGTGCTTCAATAGCTTTCAGTGAGATTCCGTCCTGACAATCATCTCTCAGGTCAAAGCTGTCAAAGAATACTCTGTACTCTTTCAGTGACGGAATATCCCATCCACTTAACTCTTCCTGAATGATAAGATCATTGACTTTCTTCACCTCTTCCGGTGTAAAGCCACACATGACTGCCTTTAGTATGAAATTATCGTAGTGCTTATTGTTGAACCCGCCTAAGAACGGGTCACGTTCCATAAATGCTATTACAGCATCATTGTCGTTCCAGATGGAAATGTGTTCGCCTGTGATAACATCTTTGAAATCAAAGAGCCAATCATAAGCGAATACCTCACAGTCGAATATGTATGTTCCCTCAACCATGAGGTCACCTACCTTAGAGCCTTTTGCACTTGCAGGAGTTCTTGTCGTGCCTGCACACATCTACGATGGATAGACTCTCTTGAATGTTCTGGTGAAATACATCCCCATTCATTCGGTTCGGCACTCAGACTTTCCTTGACTCCTTCCATCAGAAGAAGGGCTGTATCAAGGTGTCTTACACTTTCTTCACTAATCTTCATAAGGGTAATCTCCAAACCAATCATTTGCGTAGGAGAATAACACCAGATAGATTTCACAGATTACACACACGATGAAGGGAATCCATGAATCTGAATCAATAAGACAAGCTGACACAATCCATACAAGGCTAACCGCCCAAGCTATAGCTTTCAAAATTTTATTCTTCATGGTTATTCTCCTTCCAAAATTCTACAGTTACATTTTCGGTAACTGGTGCATCGTTTCTTGAACGATTTTTCCAGTGACCGGATGAAGTCTACATAATCATAAGCAATCGGCTGATCCTTCCCTTCAAAGGTTCGTGCGATACGTCCAACACTCTGAACGATCACTGCATAGTCCTTCTGAGGGGTTGTCAGGTATAACCTGTCCAACCGTGGGATGTCAAGTCCCTCTTTTGCCAGTGAGTACGATGCAAACAAGTATCGTTTCTTGCCTGTCCTCATATCCTCAATAGCCTGCTCACGTTCTGCTTTCTTCTTCTTCGTTGTCATGCTGCCATCAATTACAGCAGC
>Ga0129312_1000923_pt1 | contig 19930 bp, 11 predicted proteins | sample O827metagenome_FD_94434 | JGI IMG/M metagenome (GOLD analysis project Ga0129312, IMG submission 94434) | Orangutan group fecal microbial communities from Wisconsin, USA - O827 metagenome | ecosystem: Host-associated > Mammals > Digestive system > Large intestine > Fecal | place: USA: Wisconsin... | reverse complement strand
TGCTGAACCACAACTATAACTAGATATCAAGAGGTTTGCAACACTAACTTCTAGGATATATTTTGCAATACTAAGTTCCAGTTTTTGGGTGAATGGATTGGAATTTAATTTTCCAATTCACCCGTTTTGGCAAAATCTCTGTACAGGTGATATTCGGCGGCGATAGTTTTGATCCAAGAATGGACAGCGGTGAGATCAGTACACTCCTGACCATGTATGACCTGGTTCCAAACTACAGTTTCAAAAACCGCAGAAATATCGTTTCGATACCGGCATCCCATAAGAAATCTTCAACCCTGCCGGGTATTATGATTGCACTGATCCTCAGTATCCTGATTATCCTGCTTTCCGAGTTTCTTCCCGGAGATAGCTTTAAGTCTGTCATCAGCACCATTGCTTCCCCGGTTTTTGAAACAATGATTGGTTTTATTGTGGCTCTCTCCGGTCCTATCATCTTTTTGTCGGTTCTCTCAGGCATACTGGCCATTGCAGATTTATCCACATTGAAATCTGCCGGTCTGCGAATTCTCAGAGACACTGTGTGTCTAACCGGTTTTTCTGTTGTCATCTCACTGCTCGTACCCATGAAACTCTATGGCGTCAGCATGATTGGCAGCAGCAGCAGTTTATCCGATGGTTCCGCTGTACTTCAGATGGTGCTGGACATTGTACCGGATAATCTGTTTTCACCTTTTATCAGCGGCAATTCCATGCAGATCATTTTTCTGGCTATTGTCATCGGCATCGTGATACTTGCACTGGGTTCCAAAATTACCATAGTCAGCAATCTTGTCTGTGAGCTCCAAAACATTTTCCAGCAGCTGATGACATGGGTGAATAGTCTTCTGCCCTTTCTGGTCTGCATTACAGTACTGCATATTTACGCTTCCGGGCAGGCTGATATCGTATTGAAATCCCTGTCAACACTGGTTATAGCTGTGATCATATCTCTTTTTCTTACAATTATCCTTGTCCTGTATATTTCTATCAGATACAAGGTCTCTGTCATGGCAGTTATTAAAAAAATGCTGCCAACTTACATGATTGCTACTGTTACCAGCTCTTCATCTGCTGCTTATGTGACCAATTGTGAAACCTGCCGCAGCAAGTATGGTATAGACAGTTCCCTGGTTGATTTCGGCATTCCTTTTGGTCAGGTCATCTGTATGCCGGGATGTGCTTTTATTCTAGCCTGCATATGCATTTATCTGGCTTCTTTCTATCATGTAGATGTGACACCGACATGGATTGCCACTGCTGTCATCGGCATCATTCTGATCTCCATGGCTGCGCCTCCGATTCCCGGCGGCGGAATGGCCATTCTGTCAACGACACTGGCACTGCTTGGCATTCCGCTGGAAGGCCTGGCCATTGCAGTTCCCCTTGAAATGATCATGGAATATCTTGCCTGCGGTGTCAATCTGCTGGCACTTCAGGCTGTTCTGATCAGAGTTGCTGATAAGCTGAACAAACTCGAGCTTTCTATACTTCGAAGCAAACAATAAGCTCACATACTTCAAAGAAAGCCATAAACTCATGGATCATAACATAAAAGGGATATGCGGCAAATACGAATGCATTTACCGCATATCCCTTTGTGCGTTCTGGTTCAAATCCATCCAGCTTATTTCATCACCTTTTGGATCATATCCATTAATTTTTCCACACTGACCGGCTTGGACAAATGTCCGTTCATACCCGCCTCATAGGATTTCGCTATATCCTCATCAAAGGCATTGGCAGTCATGGCCACAATCGGTATGGATGCAATTTGCTTATTTTTCAATGCACGGATTTTTTTGGCTGCTTCATAGCCGTTCATCACCGGCATCTGAATATCCATAAGGATCAGATCATACTGTCCCGAAACAGCCTGCTTCATTCTATCAACTGCTTCCACACCATCATTGGCTGTATCGATAATAAATCCGGCGTCTTCCAGAATTGTCCGGGCAATTTCCATATTCAGCTCATTGTCTTCTACAAGAAGGATTCTCTTGCCTCTGTGATTCACATATTTGTTCTTCGGCTTTTCTTCCTTCGGAACAGGATTAGACAGAAGATCTCTCAGCTGTGACATAAACAATGGTTTTTCACAGAATGCTGTCACGCCGGCTTCTCTTGCTTCCTCTTCCACATCTGACCAGTCATAGGCCGTAAGAATAATGATCGGTTTGCTGTCTCCAATGACTCTTCTGATACGTCTGACAGTTTCGATACCGTTCATATCCGGCATCAGCCAGTCAATGATATAAGCATAAAACTCGTCCCCGATCTCCATAGAATGTTTGGCACGGATCACAGCCTCTTTGCCGGAAACTGTCCATTCTGAACGCATGCCGATTTCTGTCAGCATGCTTGATATACTGAGACAGGTATCTGTATCATCGTCTGCTACCAATACTTTCAATCCCTGAAGCTGCTCAATCTTCTCATAAGCTTTCGTCTCTCCGCTCAGCTTAAATGTCAGACTCACAGTAAATTCACTGCCCTGTCCTTCTTCACTCTTAACAGAAATGCTGCCGCCCATCATATCCACAATATTCTTGGTAATAGCCATGCCAAGCCCCGTACCCTGAATACCGCTGACTGTGGAGGATTCTTCTCGTGTAAAGGATTCAAATATATGGGCCTGGAATTCCGGCTTCATGCCGATTCCTGTATCTCTGATAATAAACTGATAGCTTCCATATCCCTTCGGCGCTGCTTTCAGCTGTTTGATTCTCAGGCTGATGGTGCCGCCTGTTTTGTTGAATTTGATGCCATTGCTGAGAATATTCAGCAGAACCTGCGTTAATCTCAGCTTGTCAGCAATAATGTCTTCATCTCTGACATCCACTGTGTCAATGAGGAAATCCAGCTGCTTGGAAGCAATGTTTGGCTGTACAATGGTACGAATATCATGAAGCAGATCCGGAAGATGCAGCGGATTTTCATTAATTTTGACTTTGCCGCTCTCAATTCTGCTCATATCCAGAATATCATTGATCAGAGACAGCAGATGCTCGCTGGATGTGGATATCTTGGACAGATATTCCTTCACTTTTACCTTATTGTCCACATGTGAAGCCGCCAGAGAAGTAAATCCGATGATCGCATTCATTGGTGTACGGATATCGTGGGACATATTGTTCAGGAATGTGGTCTTGGCCATATTGGCACTTTCTGCATGCATCAGGGCAGTTTCCAGCTCCTGATGACTCTCCTGTAATTTCTTATTCAATTCCAATGACTGCCGGGCTGCCTGCTTTGCCTTTTCTTCAGCCTGTTTGGATTTCTGAAGGAATCCGAGAATCAGCATCAGAATCAAAACAAAGATCAGCAAAAATACGGCGGCGACTGCCAGAAGATTGTCTTTGATAAAATCCAGTGCTGTCACTTTTTCCATGCTGTTTTCATAAGCAGCCAGTGTTCCTGTCAACATGGATGAGGACATGGTCTTCAATGTCTTATTCAATATGGACAGCAGCATCGTCTCTCCGCGATTGACGGCAAAGGATGTATTGCCTGGCACTGTCAGTGACACACTGTGGAACTTGTACTCTTTTGTATATTTTGGCAGCTGTCCTGACTCAGCAAGAAAGCAGTCCGCCTCGCCATTTTTCACAGCCTTCTGTACATCCTTTATGGAATCATACTCAATAATCTCCCATCCGGGATAATAGTAAGATATATACCATTTGTACAAAAGATTGTCTTTCTCTACTGCAGCACGATTCTCATCATTTTCATTAAAATAATCCTGAGAAGTAACCGCTGCCATATTCAGGGACAAAACCGTATTAGATAATGCAAAACCATTCTGCTCAGCAACATATGGATTCTGAATAACATGAAAGATCATATCAATCTGATGGTCTTTCAGCGCCTGAAGCTGCTCTTCCATGGAGTCAAATCCCTCTGTCTCAAATTTCAGCTTTTGATTGCCCAGACAATTCGCCGCAGTATTGATATAGTCATTGATAACTCCCACAAGTGTCCCATTCTCGTGGTTGATATAACTGACCCCGGAATCATTGTTCAGATATCCTACACGGATTGCCCCATGCTGTGAAAGCCAATCCTTCTCCTCACTTGAAAGTACCGGCACTGACGCTGCTGAAAGATAACGCTGATAAAGCTCATCTGCATAAAATGGCTTATCATATTCCATGGTACGCATGGCATCGTCAAGTTCTTCCTTCAAATCCGGCCTGTTTTTGTTGATACCATAATAAATGCCTGACCCGCCGATGGTGGCAATTGCTGATATCCCTGCATCTACCCAGATTGGCGTCTCCGTTGAAATAACGCCATCTGCCTCATGATTGGCAATCACTTTCTTTGCCTCGTCGATGCTGTCTATATCAATATGCTGTGTCTGAATATCATGCTGCTTTTCCCAATCCGCATATTGTATTCCCTGTATACTGGCTTCCATGACAATAATCCGTTTGCCATTTAACGTAGACAGATCAGATGGTGAAATATTGGTATTGTTTAAATCTGCATACAGGTAATATTTTTCTTCACCCATAGGCGTCTCCGAAAACAGCATGGTCTGAGCACGTTCATCAGTGTAAGAAAGTGCCGCCATCAAATCAATCTCACCATTTTGAAGCATCTGAAGGAGCTCTGCCCAGTCTCCCTTTACGTATTCATATTTCCACCCGGTATAGGCTGCTACAGCCTGTTCATATTCATAACCATATCCGCTCCGTTCGCCATTGGAACCGGTAATATGATAAGAATCCTCATACCATCCCACTCTGACAACTTTCTGCTCGGAATTTTCAGATACCGATGTATCTGATTCATCAGATATGCTCTGCTCTGCTGCAGCTGACTCTGCCTCATCAGCTGCCGCGGAGATCGGCATCATCGTCATGATCAGACATATGCACAGCAAAAATACCGTACATTCATCTATTATTTTTTTGATTTTTTTCATAAAACCTCCTCACTGCCCATCAAAAATCTGATCCAATGTATGCATAATCATCTCTATATTGATTGGCTTTGATATATGGGCATTCATCCCCGCCGCAAAGGCTTTCTGCTTGTCCTCTTCAAAGGCATTGGCCGTCATGGCAATGATTGGAATATTGGCTTTCCTGTTGTTGGCCAGTGTCCGGATCTCTCTTGTTGCCGTATAGCCGTCCATCTTCGGCATCTGGATATCCATAAAAATAAGGTCATATGCTGACTCATCGGCACTTTCCATTCTATCCACAGCATCCGTTCCGTCTTCTACACAATCCACCAGCAATCCGGCCTCCGTAAGGATTGTCTCTGCAATCTCTCTGTTCAATTCATTGTCTTCCACAAGCAGTACCTTTTTGCCGGCATGGCGGTACTGTCTCACTGCCTGACCGGACTCTTCTTCAGCCGCCTGATCTGTCAATACTGCTCGGAGTTCCGACATAAACAGCGGTTTGGATACAAATGCCGTCACACCTGCTTCCCGTGCCTCATCTGCAATATCTGCCCAATCGTAAGCAGTCAGAATAATGATTGGCGTGTCATCGCCTATGACGCGTCGTATTCTTCTGACTGTTTCGATGCCATTCATATCCGGCATCTGCCAGTCAATAATATAAGCTTTGAATTCTTTCCTAATAGCGCAGGCTTCCTTGGCCCTGAGTACTGCCTCTTTGCCGGATGTGGTCCAGTCAGCAAGCATGCCGATATCCCTCAGCATCTGACATACGCTCATACAGGTGTCTGCATCATCATCCGCCACAAGTGCCCTGGCTCCCTGAAGTTCAGGAACCGGCTTGTATTTGATTTCTTCGTCAGATATCCTGCATTCAATGGATACGATAAACTCTGAACCTTTGCCGGGTTCACTTTTAACGGCAATTTCTCCGCCCATCATATGGATGATATTCTGAGAAATCGCCATGCCAAGGCCTGTTCCCTGTATGCCGTTTTTTGTCACAGTCTGCTCTCTGGAAAAGGCATCAAAAATATGTTCCTGAAATTCCTCTGACATACCGATACCGTTGTCCCGCACACTGAAGGTATAACCTGCATATCCATTTCTGCCGCAAGGGTTTTCAGTCACCCTGATGTTGATCATACCGCCGGCAGGTGTGAATTTGATGGCATTGCTGACAATATTCAGTAAAACCTGATTCAACCGAAGCTTGTCTGTCATGATATCCTCATGTCTGACATTCTGTGTATCTATATACAATTCCTGCTGTTTGGCGCTGATATTTCCCTGAATAATGGACCTCAGATCGTGGAATACATCCGGAAGATGTACCTTTACCTCGTCCAGCTTGACGATTCCGCTCTCAATTCTGCTCATATCCAGTACATCATTGATCAGGCTCAGCAGATGCTGACTGGATATACTGATTTTCTTCAGATATTCCATAACAAGATCCCGGTCAGCAATATGCGTTGTTGCCAGTGCCGTATATCCGATAACTGCATTCATCGGCGTCCGGATATCATGTGAAATGCTGTTAAGGAAATTCGTTTTGGCTTTATTGGCATGCTCAGCCACCGCCAGGGCATTCCTTAATTCATTTTCCTGCTCCATTTCCTTTTCTTTTTCTCTTGTAACATCTCTATTGGCCAATAATACTGCCATAATTCTTCCGTGACGGTCAAACCGCTGCGGTACTATAACAGACAGAAGCCATTGTCCTTTCGACGTCTGGCAGGTACATGTCAGAGACGAATGTCCTTTCATTCTCTGGTCAATATTTTCCATGTCGATGAACTGCATAAAGGCTTCCTGATATTCCGGAGCCATCAACTGATTTATGAAAACTCTCTGTTCTTTTTTGGACAATAAATTCTTCTCCGGAACAGCTGTACTGTCTTCCGGTTTTTTGATGATCTCTGATTTGCCGGAGGCAAGATCCAACAGGCTAATTGAAGAATACGCCATTCCCAGTGCATTGATAATACGCATACGCTTCTGACTCTGTTTCAATGCAGTTTTCTCTGTATTGCTTTGCACAAGCAAAATAAGCAAATAGACAAACACTGCAATAAATGAATAAAGGCTGCAGGCCATAAAACGTGTCATAAACACCTGTGAAGCAGGATAAAAAATGTAAATAACATACTCGCCCATCTTGTCTTTATGCCCGTACCATTTTCTATTCTGCGGATAAATATGGATAATCTGCTCCGAATTTTCTTCAAGATGGCTGTTATAGTATTCCTGCAGTTCTTTCGTCGTCTTGCCGAGTACTGACAACTGGTTTGTACTGACAACTATATTGTCCTTACATACCGTAATCACACCATTCATACTGATTGGAAAATCCGAGAAAACAGATTTCAGCGTCATGTCCCCATCTGATCTGCCGTCTTTTTCTGTACACGCGATCAACAGTCCCTTTGCATCCCGTCTTGGTACAACTGCCACATCGTACTCTGAATCACCAATATGCATTCTCTCTGTATATGTTTCTTCTGAATGCTCAAGAATCTCCTTCACATAATCCTTACCCACAATATCCTTCAAGGCTGACTGTATCTCTGAATGCTGCATGCTCTGCATATCTGCATCCAGATTTTCATCTAAGACAAATACATCGGAGATTCTCTGCTCTTTTGCATACTCCTCCAGCTCCTGCTGGCTGTAAGGTGCCATTCTGAGCATGTTCATGCTGAGTTCCCTTGTTTTATCCAACAAGCGAACAAGACTTTTTATTCTATCGTTGGCCGTATAGTCTTCATAATTCTGCAGTCTGGTCTTGGCAACCTGCGTGGTCTCATCCAATGTTTCCTTCAAATCTTTTTGATCTATACCAGTAAATATTCCCCAGATAAGCACCCCTGCTGCAATCAATGCCGCCAGAATCAGACCGGGTAATTTCCAAGAATGCTTATTCTTCATCTGAGTCTCCTTTTATAACTACCTTCTCAGCATCAAGACCATACTTTTCTGCAATATGGCCAATTGTACCATCTTCACTCATCTCTGTAATCAGCTGATCCATCTCCTGCGTCAATTCAACATGCGTCCCCTTTTCAAAAGCAATACCTACCTTTGAAATATGAGGGCTCTCATCCAGCAGACGATATTCCCCATTGCCATTTGCAATCAGTTCATTCACCAGTGCTTCATGCCCCGCTATCGCATCCACATACCCTTTGCGAAGTGCCGCAAACATATCTTCCGTCGTGGAAAAGCAGTTCACCATTTCCGCTTCCGGCAGCGGCGAATCAATGGTATGGAGGAATAGATTTGCAGCTCTTGTTGTTGCCTAAACACCGACTATCTTCCCTGCAAGGTCATCAAAATCCTCAATATCACTGTCTGAGCGAACAGCAATGACCTGCCTGCTGTAAAGATACGGCCCGGCCCACTGATAATCATTCTCCCTGCCATTCATGGAATAACAGCTCCATATGCAATCTATTGTACCGTCTGCCAGATCTTCATTCTTCTCACTCCATGTAATGAATTGAAATTCCGGTTCATATCCCAACTGATGAAAAATATTTTCCGCAATCTCAATATCCACGCCTGTATAATTGCCGTCAACATCCAAATAGGTATAAGGCTCAAATTTGTCAATACCTACAATGATTTTCTTCATGTCCTGATCTGCTGTCTGACGATTCTGATGACTGCAGCCGCACAGCAGACAAACTGCGATAACACCCAGACCGATATACTTGAAAATACGGTCTTTGTATTTTCCCATACATTTCCTCCCTCAAAATCCTTTTTTAGTCATTTCTTTTATTATATCGTAAATAAAAATAATTGTATATAATCGTATGAAAACATCGAAAACCGGCAGACCTGAAAGTCCGCCGGCATACTCGATTTTATATTTTTTGATTATTGATTGGTTTTCGAGTTCAGTTTAAGCCCCATTCGCTGGGTTATCTTCCACCCCCCCCGCTCACAAATCCTCGCAGGGTTTTCTCAAGAACCACAATATCCAGCGGCTTTGCAATATGGGCATTCATGCCGGCACTCATGCAGTGCTGCACATCCTCTGAAAAGGCATTCGCTGTCATGGCAATGATCGGAATTGTCTTTCCTAATGGATTGCTTCCGCTTCTAATGACTATGGCAGCTTCCAGACCATTCATCTTCGGCATCTGCACATCCATAAGAATGGCATCATATTCTCCCGGTTTTACTTTTTCAAATGCTTTCACGATGGCTTCCCCATCCGGACAGATTGTACATTCTGCATCATACATTCGAAGAAGTTCCTGCAAAATTTCTGCATTCAGCTCATTATCTTCTGCACACAAGAACCGCATGCCTTTCAAAACAGAACTATTTTCTGAATCTGAAACGGAATCTGTAATTGTTCTGGTGATCGCTGTCTCTAAATTTGAAGTAAAGAATGGGCGTACAATGATATCATCCACACCACTCTCCAAAATCCATTCTTTCATCTTCTCATCCTGGATATCATCTACAGCAAAAATTAATGCTGTATTTTCTGATGCACATCTGAGTGATGCAATTGACTCCGGCAATATCTTATCCGCAGCACAACCTGACAGTAAGATCACATCTGCCTGCTCCTGTCTCAGCCACCGGATCGCCTCTTCCGGTGACGATACACAGAACAATACTGCAGGTGCTTCACTGAGGGCAGCACGGATATTTTTCTTAAGCTTATCTTCATCCGAAATCAGAAGGATACGTTTCTCTCCAAACGGATAAATTCTATTGGTATCAATCGGAAGCGTGAGGACAACTTCAAAACGGCTTCCTTCTCCAGCCTTGCTTTCCACATAGATTTCTCCGCCCATGAGATCTACGATATTTTTTGTAATCGCCATTCCAAGACCAGTTCCCTGAACTTTATTTGTTACAGAATTCTCCGCTCTTGTAAACGGTTCGAAGATATGTGCTGCAAAATCCGATGTCATTCCGTATCCGTTGTCTGTAACCGTAATTATGAACTTTGCATAATCTTTCTCATTGCAAGGCACTTCAGCAATGTCAAATGTAATGTTTCCGCCATCTGGTGTATATTTGACTGCATTGGATAACAGATTCAGTATAATCTGACGTAAACGTACTCCATCACTAATCAGCCATTCATGTACAATCTCATTCACACCAATATGAAAATTCTGATGATGTTCATTTGTCTGGGAACGGATAATACTGTCAATCTGACTGACCTGTTCCGCCAGACTGACATTTTCTGCATTGAGCCGCACTTCTTTTGATTCAATGCGGCTCATATCCAGAATATCATTGATCAGTCCCAGAAGATGTCTGCTGGAAAGCTGCACCTTGTCAATATAGACACGCATCTTTTCTGAAATGCCGCTTTCATGCTCCATTAATCCGGTGATGCCTACAATTGCATTCATCGGTGTACGGATATCGTGGGACATATTGGCAAGGAAATCGGTCTTTGCTTTGCTGGCGGCTTCTGCCGCCTGAGTTGCCCGCTCTGCCTTCTCAGCAGCAATTTTTAAGTTCTCATTAACTCTTTCCAGTGCTTCATTATTCTTCTTCTCCGCAGCCAAAGCAAGCCTCTGCTGGCTTCTCATCAAAATGAAAATGGTGAGTGCGCTGATAAGTACAAGTGCCGATGCAAAAAGCAGCACAAGCCGGATTGTCACATTGATCAGCTTCACAGTATTCATCGCTACATATTCAGAGGGCACAAGGAAAACCAGCACCCATTCTGCATGATCCATCTGATAGAGAGAATAATAGATTTCCTCATTCTTCAGCAGCGCATTGGAATAGGCCAGTCCCTCGTTGTCCAACTCATCTTTCGTATCTTCAAAGGAGCTTCCATGAAGATATTGCAAATTGCCCAGAGAATTGTATACATTAAAGCTCTTTAATAAATCTTCATTGTTGCTGCTGAATAGCTTGAAGCCATCCCGGTCAACAACATACACACTGTTATTGCCATTATATGCCTGACAGTTAAAATAAGGATTCAGCTGTTCCATATTCTGCGATATGCCAAAATATATTATCTGAGTTCCGTCTTTAGCTTCTTCAAACATCACCGGTTTCGAAAGTTTCTGAAGAAAAACATTCTCGATTCATCATATGTCAGTAAATTGGAAACAAAGCTGATCCGCTCCGGCGATGAGGCAAGATACTCACGCTCTGTCAGAAGTCCCTGTGCTCCGGATTTCGTGTAATACTTTCCATCCTGATCCACTGCAATAAAATCCATCTGAAGGCTGTCAAAATCTTCCAGATAGGCCTGCTTCTCCATAAAATGAAGGAACTCCTCCTGACTCTCCGGTTTCTTATCCAGAAGCTTTCTGCAGCTGTCAGATGTTTTCCGCCATTGACTCTCAACCACGTCTTCCAGTCCCGCGTACAGCTGCATCGTTACTTCCCGCATCTGACTGAGACGCTCCGCATAAAGGGTTTCATCTATGTAAGAATGATAGAATTTCAGGAATCCCGCAACTCCGACGATGGCAAGCAAAATAACCACAGCAATACTGAGTATCGACTGACTATATTCTATTTTTCCGCTTCTTCTGCTGCTTACTGTTTTCTTCATCTTTACTCCCAAACAATATCCTTTGGAGACAATGTTTTAAACTGGCTGAGATACGCTTTTGCCGCATCCAATCCCAATACTCCGGTATCCTGAATGTTTCCTTCTTCTTTTACTTCATCCGATGCACCGCAGATAACAATGGTATATACAGTATCATCCTCAAACTCCATGCCTTCTTTGGAAACAAGCACATACGGGAAGGATACACTGTTGTCGCTGCGTTCATAACCGGACTCTATCAGTTCTTTGATCCGCTTTCCAGTAAGTGTAACAGTCTGAATATTATTTGTCCATCCTGTCGGTATAATAGAGACAATCTCCTGATCAGAAACTCCCATAGGGAATAATGCGCCGCTTACACCTTCTCTGTTCATTTCATAGGCATCCTTGTCATATCTCCATGGATTAGTGGAAATCAAGGCTGCATCCGCATTCACTGCTTTTGCAAAGCAAATGCCTACCAGCTTGGCACAGGTGTCCATATCCAGCATTTCAGTCACTGTTGTGCAAGTATCCATCGTATCCTCTGTGATCAGATGCTGATTATCATCAAACGCCTTAATAACATCTTCCACCTCTGCATTGCCTTTAATATAGTCCAACATTGTCTCTCCGATCGGAACAATCGCATTCTCCCATCCGGTATAGATAAAAGAGGCCGTGTGACCGGAATTTAATTCATCCAATACATCCGCATAATAGCTGTCTTCTCCGACCTTTGCATCTTTCAAAGGAAGCAGCCTGGAATTCACCTGTGAAGGCTCCAGAGATTCCATGCCGTCAACAGTAGAAAGCACTTCCATCACGTGCAGCGCATCTTCCAGCTTCTGTTCATTCCCTTCTTCTCCAAGCTTCTTATTCAACCCGACATAACGGCTGACATTCAGTACAAACACGTTCTGATCTCCATCTTCAGAAAGGTACGGCATCAGTCGGAACTCATCCTCCGCACCGCTTTCTGATGAAAGGTCATTGCTGTTGCCAATCAAAAACAGGGTATTTCCCTTTATCATCTCAGCTTTGGTATCTGTATCATTATCCGGCGTTCCATTTCCATTGAGCATGCCAAGATCACGCCACTTGTCTAAAAGCTTGATATTCTCCACAATATCCGGCGTATCTGAAACATTGACTTCGCCTTTGAGAAAAGCCTCCTGCCACTTCTGCCCATCAATCGTACTCAAAAAGCCTGTATCCGCAATATTGCACAGGAACTGAAATCCAAAGCCCGGATACTGCAGCTGATCAAGACACAAAGTATAACCTGCCTCTTCTACTTTAGGCGCCAATTCTTCCAGCTCTTTAAAGCTGTCAGGCAATTCCCATCCGTTTTCATCCAGCAATGTCTTATTGTAGGTAATACCCAGTGCATTATATCCCATAGGCAGCATATAAATTCCGCTATTCAGTGTGACTTCCCGCAGACGGGACTGAACATATTCTCCTGTAAAATCATAGCTGGATAAATCCAGAAAATCTGCTTCATCGTCAAAACGCCCCGGTGTGTAATAAGTGATAAAATATATATCCGGCATCTCTCCGCATTTACGCATATCCAACATATAAGTACTTGTATTCTGTCCGTTATAAGGGATAATCTCCAGATTGATCTCCGGGTACTTCTCCTTCACCTTGTCCACAAATGTTGACATATTCCTGTAAGGTGCATTCATGGTAATAACCGGATGATCACTGGAAGCATCCGCTGATTTGTCCGCTGTTTGATTCTGACTTTCTGACGCGCTGCAGCCCGCAAGCATCAAAGCTGTACAAACTGTTGTCAATGCCCATGCAATAAATTTCTTTCTCTTCATACTTTCTTCCCCATACATTAAAACAAGGGTGCACTATAGCCATTCAGCTATAATAACACCCCGCACTTATCTTGCTGCAGCTGGCTGCCATTTTACAGGCCCTATAGCTTTGCGTCTCAGGCTTTCACCTGATTTGCCAATAAACGTTCTTTTCCTCTATTATATATTTTTTATTGCTTCGTGTCTATATAAAGTTGTTTCAACTTTCATCAGACATCCTATCATTCCCAATCAGCACTTTCTTCCCGCAAAAGGCAAATCCATAATGCCTGATTCGTTCTTGTGCAATTCCCCTTGCCAGTAATTCAGTATCATACTTCTTTTCTTCAATCTGCTGAAGCGCATTTTTCACAGTTTGTTCCAATGATTTTTCTTTAGCCGTATTCTGAACCTTGAACTCTATTACGATGGCATCCAGATTTTCCTTCAACGGTTCCATCACCACATCATAACGACCAAATTCACTTTCTCTATTGGATGTGATTCTGTATTTTCCAGACAGATCCACAATCAATCCAAGAACAAATCCATGATAAAACCGCTCGGGTTCAACATCCTCTGATGCCTTTTTCCCTGAGTCAAAGCTGCTGAATGACTGAAGCGCCACCTGGTTCATAAACTGATTCATATAATCCACATCACCGGCAAGCAAGGCCTCTTTAAAATTGCCATATGCCGATTCATCTTCCGCAAACCAATCCTCAATCATCTGCTCAAACATCAGCATTGTCTCATGATTGGTAATCTTCAGATAATACTGCCGTTTTCCTGTTCTTGGATCCATCTCGTGCCGGTCAACCTTCAAATAACCGCTGGCAAGCATAAGACTCCAGACAGCCCCTCGCTTTTTTCCAAGCTGCTCAAAAATGACCTGCTCATCCAGTTCTGTACAGATCACTCTGCCATTCAGTAAGTCTTCCATTTCTGACTTTATCTTTGCAGGACTTCGACGAATCAAATTGGAAATCAGTTCATTTCCGCTTGTATCTGCCCAGTAAGTTCCGTATTCTCCAGTATCCAGATATTTTGTAATCGACCATGGATTGTAAATATCTTTGCGTTTTCCAAAAGAAAATCCATCATACCAATAGCGGATATTTTCTCTTTCCGCCAAAAGGCCATTATACTCCAGCGTATGAAATACTTCCTCTTCCGTAAAGCCAAATGAACTGCTGTACTTTTCTGATGTTGTTGTTACAACCTCAAGATTATTCAGATCCGAAAAGATTGATTCTTTGCTGACTCTTGTAATTCCCGTCAGCAAGCCGCGTTCCATATATGGATTCGTCTTAAATGTGGAGTTGAACAGGCTTCTGATAAATGCGGTCAGCTTTTCCCAATAGCCATGGATATATGCCTCCTGCAAAGGCGTATCATATTCATCCAAAAGGATAATCACCTTTTTATTGTAAAACCGGCTCAAATAATCAGCCATATAGTTAACAGCTACCGCTGCTGCATCATCTGACATATTTTCTTCAACCGAATCATAATATGCACAATCTTTCTCATTGAGTAATTTGCCGGAGCGGACAAATCCAAATGTGCTGTATAACTTCACCAGCTTACGGATAATTGCCCTTCTTGCAGACTCATAGGTTGTTGCCTTAACATCTGCAAAGCTAAGAAAAATTACCGGATAAGTTCCCTGCATCTTGCGAAATTTCTCATCTTTCCAAATATTCAATCCGTCAAAATATTGTCTGCACTCTGAATGATTCACAGAAAAGAAATATTCAGTCATACTCATATTCAGTGTCTTCCCAAATCTCCTGGGACGGGTAATCAATGTAACACTATCCTGATTCTCCCACCATTCCCTGATAAAATCAGTCTTATCAATATAAAAACAGTTATTTTTTCTAATGGATATAAAATCCTGATTTCCGATAGAGATTACTGATTTCATGAGTTTGCTTTCCTTTCTGATCTGAACAAAATATTGTTGAACTTATTATATAGTTTATCAAAATATAAAAACAATTAACAGATGTTTTTGGCACAATCGCAAAAAAACTCTCCACCGAATTGATCAGTGAAGAGTTTTTCCTCATCTACTCCGTCTGGCTATCTGCCCCCCCACATACAAATCCGCGCAGGGTTTTCTCCAGCACAGCGATATCCAGCGGCTTCGCAATATGTGCATCCATACCGGCACCCATGCAGTGCTGCACATCCTCTGAAAATGCATTGGCAGTCATAGCAATGATCGGGATTGTCTTTCCTAATGGATTGCTTCCGCTTCTGATGGCTCTGGCTGCTTCCAGACCATTCATTTTCGGCATCTGCACATCCATAAGAACTGCATCATACTCTCCCGGTTTTACATTTTTAAATGCTTCCGCGATTGCTTCCCCATCCGGATAAATCGTACAGGAAGCTCCGTACATCTCCAGAATTTCATGAAGAATCTCCGCATTCAGTTCATTGTCCTCTGCACAAAGGAAATTCATACCATTCAGAATGGATGCATTTTCCATTTCAGGAACAGCATTGGTTTTTATTCTTGCAATGGCAAGTGCAAGGTTTGAAAGGAAAAACGGACGCGGAACCATTCCGTCTATGCCGCTCTCAGCCAGTATGTCCCGTACCTCAGCTTCCTGTACGTAGTCCACGCAGAATATAAGCACTGCATTCTTTGCCTTCTCCCGGAAAATATGAACCATTTCACGAAGCTTTTTATTTTCCAGTGCTCCAGCTATAAGAATGATATCCGTGCTTTCCTGCATCAGCCATCCTTCCGCTTCTTCCTCACTGGATACTGTGTAAAGCGCTGTCCTGCTTTCACTCATAGATGCCTTCACATTGCTGACAAAACGTTCATCATCCGATACCAGCAGCACTTTATCTGCGCCAACCTCCCGGTCAGCGTAGGTATCGATCTGCAGGGTTAGCGTTACTTGAAAACAGCTTCCCTTTCCGATTTCACTTGTCACATGAATCTCCCCATCCATGAGATCCACAATATTTTTCGTAATCGCCATTCCAAGTCCGGTTCCCTGTACCTTATTAGTCACAGAGTTCTCCGCCCTTGTGAACGGTTCAAAAATATGCTGTACAAATTCCTGTGTCATGCCATATCCATTATCCGTTACGGTGTAGATAAACTTCGCATGTCCCGGCACATCACATGGAACCTCTGCAAGATCCAGTACGATATCCCCGCCATTTGGCGTGTACTTCACTGCATTGGACAGCAGGTTCAAAAATATCTGGCGAAGACGCACCCCGTCACAGATCAGATATTCATGCACTACCTGATTTACACGGATATGGAAATTCTGATGATGCTCATTTGTCTGTGCCCGGATCATGCTGTCGATCTGGCCAATCTGTTCTGCAAAGCTGACATGCTCCTCATTCAGCTTCACTTCATTGGACTCAATACGGCTCATATCCAGGATATCATTGATCAGACCCAGCAGATGACGACTGGAAAGCTGCACCTTCTCTATATAGTCATGCAGTTTATCCGAAATGCCTGCTTCATGTTCCATCAGGCTCGTGATTCCTACAATGGCGTTCATAGGCGTACGGATGTCATGGGACATATTGGACAGGAAATCCGTCTTTGCCTGACTGGCACTCTCGGCTTCCCTGACAGCATGGGCGAGTTCCTCATTTTTCCTATCCAATACCATATTCATCTCTGTCAGTTTCTCTGAGTTTTTCTTTTCAGCTTCCAGTGCCTGATGCTGTTTCAGACGAAGAATCCAGAAAATCAGAGAACCGCTTACTGCCAGCATCACTATCGCAAAAGTAATGATCAGATGTACTGTTGTATCCACAAGCTGAACCGTATTGACAGCCACATATGCGGAATCCACTATAAACAGAATCGTCCATTCTGTATTCTCCATATGATAAAGGGCATAATAATATTCCTTACCCTTCAGCACCGCATTGGAATATGCCGTTTTGCCGTTCTCAAGAGTCTCTAACGTTTCCTCGAAAGAACTTCCATGAAGATATTCCATCTTCCTCAATACCGAAAATGTGTTATATCCCTGGATCAGGTCTTCCCCTGTACTGTTGCGGAATAATTTCAGGCCATCCGAATCAATGACATACACGCAGGTATTTCCATCATAGGCATCGCAGTTAAAATACGGATTCAGCTCTTCCATATTGTAGGAAACACCACAATAGATCAGCTGAATCTCTTTCTCACCACTCTGAATAGAAACCGGTTCCGCAAGCCGCTGCAAAAACAGCATTCTTGTCTGGTCACCTGTCATGCTGTTGCTGACAAAGCTGATCTTCTCCGGGTTATCCATCAAATAGTTGATTTCCTGCAATTTTCCCATCGGCCCATTCTGCGTATAGTAAAGTCCACTGTTATCCACTGCCACAATGTTGTCCAGTTCCGCATTCAGCTCACTCAGAAACATCTGCTCTTTCAGCAGTGCAGTCAGATCATCCACATTATCTATCTCACTTTTTTCCAGATAATTACTCTGCACTTTAGCAGTTTTCCATTGTGTATCCATGACATCTTCCAGCCCGGTAAACAGCTGTGCGGTTACTTCCTCCATCTGGTTCAGCCGCTCTGCATAAAGCACACCATCATTATAATGGTTGAATACTTTTAAGAACAGAAAAATACAAAGTCCAAGCCCTGCAATCACAAGAATAAAAATCATGGCCAGCTGTCTGTTTTCTCTTGTGGGCGGCTTTTTGTTTTCTGCTGGTTTTTTCATAAAGTTTCTCACTTCCAGATAATATCTTTGGCAGATAAGATTTCAAACTGACTCAAATATTCCTCCGCTGCTTTCAGCCCCAGTATTCCTGTATCTGTCATATTCCCTTCTTCTGCTACCGCATCGGAAACACCGCAGATCGCTGCGGTATAAGTCTCATCATCCTTGATCTCAAAGCCCTCTTTTGTCACCAGCTCATATGGATATGCAAAACCACCTTTATCATATCCCTGTTCAGCCAGCTCTTTCACACGTTTTCCGGTGAGGGTAACGGTCTTGATCGTTCCATTCCAGCCGGTTGGAAGAATGGACGTGATCTCAATATCTGTAACCGGGATTGCATATAATTCGCCGCTTACACCATCCAGATTCAGATCTCCTGCATCCTTATACCACTTGTTCTTGGAAATCAGTGACAAATCCGCACCACTTGCCTGTGCAAAGCAGATACCTACCAGCTTGGCACATTCATCCGTATCCAGTGTTTCTGTAACAGTTGTATAAGTCTCAGACGCATTATCGGTAAGAAGCTTCTGGTCTTCATCAAAGGCCTTCATCACATCATCCAAGGAAATGTCTCCCTTTATATAGGACTGCATGGTTTCTCCAATCGGAACTAGCATATTATCCCATCCATCATAAATAAATGGTGCCGTATATCCGTTATTCAAATCTTCCTCGACATCTGCATAGAATCCGTCCGGATTTACATCATAATCTTTCAGCGGCAGCAGGGAAGTATTGGCATAATCCTTGTTCAGAGCCTGCATTCCCTCAACGGTAGACAGTACCTCCATGACATGAAGTGCATCCTCCAGCTTCTGCTCATTGCCTTTCTCTTCCAGTTTCTTATTCAGTCCGATATAACGGGAAACATTCAGAATATAAGCATTGCTGGAACCATCCTCAGACAGATACGGCATTAAGCCAAATTCATCATCTGTATCTTCCTCTGAAAAAACATTTCCGCTTCCCAGCAGGAACAGGGTATTTCCTTCCAGGTATTTCTTTTTAATCGCAGCATCATCTTCTCCTGCACCGGTTCCATTGAGCATGCCAAGATCACGCCACTTATCCAGAGTTTCAAAACTCTTTTTCATTTGGGCATCCCCAGCAAGGGTTGTTTTGCCTTCCAGAAAATCATTCTGCCACTGTCTTCCGTCTATGGTGTTCAGATAATCTGTATCCAGAATATTACACATATACTGGAATCCGTATCCTGGAAGCCCTGCCTGATCGATTGCCAGCTGGTATCCTGCTTCTTCTACCTTTGGTGCCAGTTCCTCAAGTTCCTGGAAACTGTTCGGCAGCTCCCATCCATTTTTCTCCAGTAATGTTTTGTTGTAAGTGATACCAATACAGGTATAATAGCTTGGCAATAAATAAATTGCTCCATCTGTTGTTACATCTCTCAGACGTGCTTCCTGGTAATTATCGGTAAATCCATATCCTGATAAATCTATCAGCTTCTCGCTGAGATCTTCCCTTCCGGGCGCATAAGTGGTCGTGCAGTAGATATCAGGCAGTTCACCAGCCTTCAGCTGGGCTTTTACATAGCCTGAATAATTTGCCCCACTATATGGAACTGCTTCCAGATTGATCTCCGGATATTTTTCATGGACAATATCAATGAAATCGCTCATGGTCCTGAAGGGTGCCTGCATCCGGATTACTTCGTGGTCACTGACCTTATCATCACTTTTTGCTTCATCCGCATTATCGGCTGCAGCTTCTGTTTGTGTCGTTTCCTTCGTTGCTTTTCCCGTTCCACATCCGGACAGTGTTGCTGCTGCACATGTAAATGCCATTAACAAAGCAAGCAGTTTCTTTTTTTTCATAATCCTCTCTCCTTTAGCTATTTTAAGCTGTATCTATTTGTTCCAGGCTGCATTTATAGCTGTCATACTGCGGTAAACAACATAATTATCGTTCTGTTGTA
>Ga0129312_1000922_pt1 | contig 19954 bp, 20 predicted proteins | sample O827metagenome_FD_94434 | JGI IMG/M metagenome (GOLD analysis project Ga0129312, IMG submission 94434) | Orangutan group fecal microbial communities from Wisconsin, USA - O827 metagenome | ecosystem: Host-associated > Mammals > Digestive system > Large intestine > Fecal | place: USA: Wisconsin... | reverse complement strand
TGGAAAGCCCCTCTTCAAGCATCGCTTTATCTTTCTGCAACTTCTTGATCTGAGCATCGAAGTCAGCGGAAGTAGTGGCGCGGTTCTTGCTGCCTTTGGTTCTGGGCATAGGATGATACCTCCCGAAAGAATATGTAAGATTTAATGTTAGTATAGCACTGTGGGAATGAGATGGCAACGAATCCTTAGTGGTTTGGCGCACATTTAATGCAGAATCCATTTCCGCCATCGTTTTCCATTGACATTGGTTCACCGCAATCAGGGCAAAATCCAAGCTCTCCCGGTTTCTTGGGTTCATCATCCCAATGTGGGTAACATGCAATCTCCTCCAAGTGGCCTTCCACGATTTCTGCTGACTCGAACTCACCGGGTTCCTCAAAATCGAGGAATATATCAGCTTTTCTTTCCACTTGAACGGTTATAATTCCAGTGAACTCATGATCTATGCCGTCAGATAGAATAACTTCCTTGGTCTCGTCATCGCGTCCCCAGTAATCATACGATGTTCCCGTTGCTCTCACATTAAAATTGAATAGATATGTTACCATATCATCATCACGATCAATTCGTTCTGCGTTGGTGAATTTATGACTAATTATTTCAAGTTCGTCAATTCCCTCAGATCCAATGCAAGCAGAAGATTCGTCGATGTAATCTGTATTCGAGTAAACCAAATAGTCAACGATCCTATCGAATACCTCATCCGCAATATCTCGGCAATAGTCCGTATCTGTCATATTGAGCGCAACATCAACGGCATCAGGTTTTACAATTTGATAGCCTAAAGCTACGAGATTGTAGAACTCTGTCGATGTTAATCCCTTTAAGTGTTGTCCTGTTCTGTTAAACTCCGCAATTAGCTTCTGATGAAACACACGTTCATTATCTGGCTTTCGTTCCCACCAATCCCGCTTGACATCATCGGTCACAAAAATAACGTCCTTGCTTTCTGATTTTGCGAATCTTAAAATTTCTTTCCACAGAATCAAATCGCTATATTTTCTCACGCCATCCTTGTTCTTTGCGTCCATAAATCCGGGAGGTGTTTCTTCTCTGTAGCGTTTTTGACCTTCCTCACACCAAAAATAAATATCTTCTTGTGTTACAGGTATCATAACTTGCCCGTTAGACACTATTTCTTCAACAAGGGAATTAAGTAAATCTGTATTTCCCCACGAATGCGCTGTAAGACCAAGTCCGCATCTCTCATCAAAAAAATCCTGTACTTCCGTCCTTAAATCTGTGATAACTTCATCAACCTTGTTACGCAACAAATTTATTTCTGGAATCTGAAGCGAATCAAGCTGGTCACACATTCCACTCAGCTTTTTGCTCGCATTCTCAACCATCTGTATCGCATTCCCGCTTGCATTGGTGATTCTATTTTTCATAGTTGCAAATGTTTGCATCCTATGTTTATTATATTCAAGTAAAACTGTTTGGGGCAAAAAAACACTATCTTTAACGGTTTTCAGGACATTCAATGCAAAATCCGAGAATTGCGGCGAGTACCGATAAACATTTAAAAGGACATTTGTATCTAATACAATGACATACCCGGTCTCGATGAGTTTTTTCACATCAGGTAGCGTATTTTCTGCCACCTTTGTCTGAGAAGCTTCTTTTGTCTCTCTCATAAGTAAACCCCAATTATTCTAATGAAAACTGTACTCTGCATCTTAGCCACAGTATCCATACTGTGTTGCCTGCCGCCCACCGCGTAGAGGTGTGCAAAGTTTCGAGCGACAAAGCTGTGAGCGTCCGTTGAGGATAACTCTTACAGCTCAAATATATACTTTTATTTGCCCGTTTTCAAGAATAACGGACAAAATCGGACATATATACATCCAAGTGTCCGTGTTAATCATCTATGCTTTAGAGCAGAGGTGATTATAAATGAAGTCTTCTTTCAAAAGATTCCGCCATCAGAATTCCGATGATATCTGGGAGGACATCCCGGAAAAGTGTTCTCTTGCCCACACTATCCTTGACCTGCTGCTCTCCCCTACATACCGCTTGCCGAGAACTGTAACTACAGTCCGGATCTATAAAGGCTGGAACTGCTTCTCGGTTTGTCCACGGTGCAAAAAAGTCATCGAATATGAATATCAGTCTTACTGCGGTAATTGCGGACAGTACCTTGATTGGTCGAAACTTGATAACGCCAAAGAAGAGTTCATCGGGTGGGATGGTGTAGAAGATGATGATTAAGCCACCTTCTCCGCAAGCCAGATTCCCACCGCAGCCCCTAACGTGTTGAACAATACATCATTTACATCTGCCATTCCTCTGCCCGTAAAGTACTGGAGTACTTCACAGCACACAGAAAGCATAAAAGCTGCAATGGCTATTCTCTTTCTGTTCGGTTTCCATCTTTGGCTCGTCCAGCCGAATGGGACATACAGAATCAAGTTCAGCAGATTACCAGCCCACACGCCGGCATTCGGCCACAGCTTCAAATGTAATCGAATATTCTCATTATATCCCGGCGCACGGCGCAGGAGTGTAATGTAAAGGATTAGAAATACGCTGTAGGCTGTCGGGAGCCATGACTTCTCCTTACGGTTGAGCCACGCGAGTAAACCAAGGGCTACAAGTATAACTATCTCAGAAACAGTCAAGTTTGCACTGGTGCTGTAGTGGATTTGGTGCAGAAGTTCTCTCAAACTCCATAACCCCGGCTCTTGATGGTCTCCACAACCTGAGACACATACTTCTGGCAGGTGTCGTGGTCCGGTGTTTTCACCATCACGCGGACGACCGGCTCGGTACCGGACTCACGGACGAGGATGCGGCCGGTGTCGCCCAGTGCCTCAGCGACCGCCTTGACGGCTTCCTGCACGGCGGCATCGTCCTGTGCCGCCTTCTTGTCGGTGACGCGGACGTTCTCCAGAACCTGTGGGTAAATTTTAAGGGGTTCTGCGAGCTTACTCATCGACGAATTATATGCTTTAGCCGAGAATATAATCTTGTTGCCTATTGATTTCCCCCTATGGTGGCAATTAGTCATAATTATATTCGCCTTTCAAAGAGATATGGAGTTTCAGTTTTCTTTTTTATACATTCCGTCAGTTTTTTCCTTATTTTTCTCAGACATTCCTTTTTTCTTTTTTCTCTTAGAAAAGCCAGATTGGATTGTCTTTTCTTTTCCGAATAATAGGCCATACACAATATTTGAGCAATCTGGAGATTTTTCTCAGCAAATTTTCTTGCAACCGAGTCATTTGTATCTTTTTGCACCGTAATTGCATTTCGAAGTTCATTATTTTGACAACGGACATCATCATTCACTATATATAAAATATCGTTTTCTTTATTATAGCTTTTTAATGTCTCCAAAATAAGATTATAGTTCTTTTCAACGTATTTGTATTCTGATTCTGATTCAATATAACGCACAAAAAGCGTTTTTTCTTGGATTGCTTGGTAAAATCTATTAATCCTACGCTGATATTTGTCTATTACATATTTAAGCTGAGAATTTAGGTCTATCCATTGAGAAAAGTCATGAACAAATACTATATCGCACTTAATGTTTTCATAAGTACTGCATTGACTTTTCCATTGATAGAAAAAATCAACGTTAAATAAATCAGAGAAACCATTGCTTATTAACTCAACTACATTATTCATTGAGCGAGAGAGTACCCAATCAAATGGATAACTTCCATCACGAAGACCCAACCGTTCAATTTCCAGTGCCGGACTGCAAAAAGACCCCAAGGAAATTATATGTTTATACCCCCCCCCCGATTTCTTTTTCAATCAATTTTGCGTCCATTCAATCCTCACTTTCTCCTTAAATCGATGACCGGATTCTCAGCCACTTCTGGTCTTTATCGCTCAGATTCAATACAGTGCCATCTTCCAGCGTATATCCTTCTGCACTTGCACTGCCTTTGTACTCACCCTTCAGCTGCGGCCACTCAATGCCAATCTCCGGATCGTTCCAAGCCATGCCGCCCTCGTCATTAGGATGCCAGAAGTCATTGACCTTGTAGCAGAACTCTGCCTCATCGCTCAGAACAAGGAATCCATGAGCAAAGCCCTCTGGAATGAGGAACTGCTTCTTGTTCTCGGCGGACAGCGTGACACCATACCACTTGCCATATGTCTCAGAATTGCTTCTGAGGTCAACAGCAACATCGAACACGGTGCCGCGCACGGCGCGCACCAGCTTGCACTGCGGATACTGCTTCTGGAAATGCAGGCCACGCAGCACACCCTTTGTGGACATAGACTGATTGTCCTGCACAAAGTGGATGTCGATGCCAGCCTCTTTCATATCCTTTTCATTGTAGGTTTCCATGAAATAGCCGCGAGCATCGCCGTGAACAGCAGGCTCAATGACGCAAAGGCCCTCGATGCCGCCTACATTCTTCTCAACTTTGATCTGTCCCATTTCCTCTATCTCCCCCCCTTACTGCTCGATTTCTTTCAAGTAACGGCTCAGCGCATCCTGCCATGTCGGAAGTGGAACGAATCCTGCTTCCACCAGCTTGCTCTTATCCAAGCGGCTGTTGAACGGACGAGCTGCCTTGCTCAGTCCATACTCTGCCGTGGTCACCGGCAGGACTTCCGTCTTATAGCCAGCCTGACGGTAGATTTCCTTTGTGAAGTCATACCAGCTGATATATCCACCCGCATTGGTCGCATGGTAATAGCCGTACTTCTCAGTCTCGTTCATATCGACGAGCAGTCGAGCCAGATCGTATGTATAGGTCGGTGTGCCGATTTGGTCATTGACCACACGGACGGTATCATGGGTTTTGCCGACATTCAGCATGGTCTTTATAAAATTCTTGCCATTCAGGCCAAACACCCAAGCAATACGAACAATGAAATACTTCTCCAGTGTCTTGCTGACTGCCAGTTCACCTTCCAGCTTTGTCTGACCGTACACATTCAAAGGCTTGTAATCCTTGCAGTCCGGCTTCCAAGGCTCGGTTCCCTGACCGTCAAACACATAGTCCGTGCTGATATAGGTCATCTTACAATCCAGCTTCTTGCAAACATCCGCAATGTTCTGGGTACCGCCAGCATTGATTGCACGAACTTTCGCCACTTTATCGTCATCCTCTGCCATATCCACAGCAGTCCACGCTGCACAATGGATCACAGCATCCGGATTTACTTCTGTAATTACTTTCTCAACAGCGTCTTTATTGGTAATGTCCAGTGATACATACGGAGCTTTCGTCACAGCTGAACCATCTGCCACCCCGCTATAGGTCTCCTGAATATCAGAACCGACACCCACATGACCGCGCTTCAACAGCTCGTTCATTACATCATGGCCAAGCTGACCACCTACACCTGTTACAAAAAACTTCATTGTATTTCCTCCACAGGTGCTTATCTATTCCCATACATCTTCTCGTAGTAGTTCTGATACTCGCCGCTGATGATAGTCTCCCACCACTCACGGTTATCGAGATACCACTGGATGGTTTTCTTGATGCCATCCTCAAACTTGGTCTCTGGAAGCCAGCCCAGTTCATTGTGAATCTTGGTTGGGTCGATAGCGTAGCGCATATCGTGGCCTTTACGGTCGCCAACATGGGTAATCAGGCTCTCCGGCTTGCCCAGTTCCTTACAGATAATCTTCACGATCTCGATGTTCTGCTTCTCGTTATGACCGCCGACATTGTAGACCTCACCGACACGACCCTTGTGAATAATCAGATCGATGGCCTTGCAGTGATCTTCAACATACAGCCAGTCGCGGACATTCAGGCCCTCGCCGTAAACAGGCAGCGGTTTGTCAGCCAGAGCATTGGCGATCATCAGCGGAATCAGTTTCTCCGGGAAGTGATACGGTCCGTAGTTGTTGGAGCAACGAGAAATGGTCACAGGCAGGCCATAGGTACGGTGATAAGCCAAAACCAGCAGGTCAGCGGCAGCCTTGGAGCTGCTGTACGGAGAGCTGGTGTGGATCGGAGTCTCTTCGGTGAAGAACAGATCAGGACGATCCAGCGGCAGATCACCGTAAACCTCATCGGTAGAAACCTGATGGTAACGCTGGATACTATACTTACGGCAAGCATCCATCAACACACTGGTGCCGATGATATTAGTCTGGAGAAAGATGCCTGGATCTTCGATGGAACGGTCAACATGAGACTCTGCCGCAAAGTTGACCACGATGTCCGGATGCTCTTCTTCAAACAGCTTACCCACAGCTTCACGGTCGCAGATATCGGCCTTCACAAAGCGGAAGTTCGGATTGTCCATAACAGGTGCCAACGTGGACAGATTGCCTGCGTATGTCAACTTATCCAGACAGATGATCCGATAATCCGGATACTTCTTCAGCATGTGGAACACAAAGTTACTACCAATAAAGCCAGCGCCGCCGGTAACGATAATTGTCATTTATTCTTTCCTCCTCACTCGAATTATCAGTATAGATGCTCCTGGTATTTGCCATCCATAACATCTTTCAGGTACTGGCCATACTGATTTTTCTTCATACTCTCATAGATTTCCATCAGTTCATCCTTGTCAATCCAACCATTGAGATACGCAATTTCTTCAAGGCAGGCAATCTTACGGTGCTGATGCTGTTCTGTAATTTTTACATAATTGGTTGCCTCTACCAAGCTCTCATGGGTACCAGTATCTAGCCAAGTGAAGCCCTGACCCAGAAGCTCCACGTTCAGGGAACCATCTTCCAGATAAATGCGGTTCAGGTCAGTGATTTCCAGCTCACCACGAGCAGATGGTTTCAGGTTCTTTGCAAACTCTACCACGCGGTTATCATAGAAGTACAGACCGGTGACACAGTAATTGCTCTTCGGGTGCTCCGGTTTTTCCTCGATAGAAACGGCTTTACCGTTCTTGTCAAACTCGACAATGCCAAAACGCTCCGGATCGTCCACATAGTAGCCGAACACTGTTGCGCCCTTGCCATTTTCTGCATTCTGAACAGCTGCCTGCAAACGTTTTTTCAGGCCGTGGCCAGCAAAGATATTGTCGCCCAGGACCATAGCCACAGAATCATTGCCGATAAAGTCAGCGCCAATAATAAAGGCTTGTGCCAGCCCATCAGGGGATGGCTGCACCGCATAAGACAACTTTACACCAAACTGATGTCCGTTTCCAAGCAGCTCTTTAAATCGCGGTGTATCCTGCGGTGTGGAAATAATCAAAATGTCACGGATGCCGGCGTTCATCAGAACGGACATCGGATAGTAAATCATCGGTTTGTCGTAAATTGGAAGGAGCTGCTTGCTGGTCACCTTTGTTAAAGGATACAGACGTGTACCAGACCCCCCTGCCAAGATAATTCCTTTCATAGAATTCTTTCCTTCTTTTATCCTAAAATAATATCACAAATTCGATTAACGTCTTCCAGTGCCAAATCAGCATACAATGGTAACGTCAAAACACGCAATGCAAGATGTTGTGCTACAGGTGTTTTTTCAACTCCCGCAGTCGGGTAGTTACGATAGCATTCAAAGCTATTAGTTAAAGGGTAAAAGTACTTTCTTGCCGTAATTCCCTGGTCAGCAAGCATTGCAAATATCTCATTCCGAGTATATTTATATCCATCAAACACGACAGGGAAATAAGCATAATTACTTTCTACATCTTTTTGAACGGCATTGAGCTTAATTCCCTCAATATTAGAAAGCCGTTTACGGTATTGTTCAACTACGCGTTTGCGTTTTGCAATCTCTGCATCCAAATGACGAAGATTACAGATACCCATAGCAGCCTGAAATTCATTCATCTTAGCATTTCCGCCAACATAGGCCACTTCTTCTGCGTTATGAATACCAAAGTTTTTCTGGTCATTCAACAATTGCACCCAGCTATCATTCTTGAAGCAAACAGCTCCGCCTTCGATGGTGTTGAAGACTTTAGTTGCGTGGAAACTGAACATCGACGCATCACCAAAGCAAGCTGAAGACACACCTTTATACTTAACAGCAAAAGCATGTGCTGCATCATAAACCACCTTCAGACCATATTTTTGGGCAATTTGGTCAATAGTGTCCACATCACAAATGTTACCGTATACATGTACCGGAACAATGGCTACTGTGCGATCAGTGATAAGACTTTCAATTTTTGCGACATCGATAGTATAGTCTCTATCATTCACGTCACAGAATACCGGAACCAATTTGTTTCGTACAATCGCGTGTGTAGTAGATGCAAAGGTAAATGGCGTTGTGATTACTTCTCCACCCTCTGGCAGATTCAAAGCTGCAATTGCATTTTCCAGCGCAAGATGGCCGTTTGTATACAATGTAACATGGGGAATTCCAAGGAACTCTTCAAGTTTATTTTGGAGTTCTTTATGTTTCACTCCCATATTTGTCAGCCAATGTGTTTCCCACATTCCCTTAATTTCCTGACAATATTCATCAAATTCAGGCATAGAAGATCTTGTCACCAAAATTGGATCACTCATTTATATACCCTCCCTTTAACCATTAGTTTTACAGTAATCGACATTGATATTAGTAGCCGTGATAAATTCCTCATATTTTCTTGCAATAACCATATTGTGCTTAAAATGATATTCCTCAATTTCTTCTCCCATAAAGCACTTCATATGGTTCTCAACGCAATCATAGCCACCCATGCAGGAAAATTCACATCCCGCAGAAAATCGCGGATTGCATTCAATTAAATGGTAGATACCGTTGGCATCTAAGATAAACTCAAAATTAACATCGCCAACTATACCAAGCATATCCGCAAGCTGCTTAACTTCATTTTCCAAAGCTTTATCTTCATACACAAGAACTGTAAGTGAACATCCATGTGGCGTTGAAAGTAGCTCTCTCCGGACCATTGCAACAGTTCTACAATGCTGAGCATCCCTTATGACCTCGACAACAATTCGCGGTCCGTCAATAAAAGGCTCTACAATATAGTTGCTTTTCTCTACTCTATTCTTAAAATCATTCCATTCAGCTAAGTTATGGATATACTGGAGTCCCTGACTGCTTCTTCCATCGTTGGGCTTACACACAATTGGAAATTCCCACTTTAACTGTTCAATGTCGTACAAGAAAGATGTAGGAATCGACTTAATAGTTGTGCAGTGTTCAGCAACATAATCCGAGAGCTTCTTTTTATTCCGAAGAATAGCCAATGTAGAAGTCGGTGACATGCATAGGGTTACACCGTGTTCATCAAACCACGTTCTGTTGATTGAAAGTAAATCCAACTCATAATCAATCATTGGCAACAAGAATTGAACCTTTTCTTTAATACAAAGCTCCTTCATGAAATCCAGATACTCGTCAGATTTTGCCACTGGTGGTGCTTGATAGAATGCAGATACTTCGCACGATTCAACGATCCACTCTTTAGGGTAAATATTGCACCCCACCACTCGAAACCCCATCCGTTTCAAACTTTTGCATACAATGTCGGCCGCAACAGATCCCGTTGACGTTATTAAAGCTGTCTTCATTTATTCTCCTCCATTTTTTTACTTTTTAGTCTAAGTACAAAGCTTTTTGCTTTTCCATAAATATACTGATAAGATTCAAGTTTCAATACAGCAGATAATAGCAGATAAATTAAGGCTCCGACAGGAATTTGAATCAGCAGTGTAACAATTGTCGGTAACCCCAAGAAGGGAACCACACCAACACATACTCCCATAAAAACAGCTATACTAATTCCCGGTAGAATATCCCTCATTTGCTCAATGAAACTATATCCAAGTAATTTTCTATTTGGCCAAGAATTGATTACCATGCTTGCAAGAGTGCTTATCAGCATACTGTAAGCCATTGCCATAACACCAAACCACATAGTTGAAAACAGCAAAATGATATCAACAATCTTTTTAACGACTTCGAGTTTTAGAAACAAGTCACTTCTTCCCATTGCATTAATTGCATTTAGGTTTGCCGTATGAATTGGATAAAACAAAAATGTAATACAGAAAATTCTCATAAATGGAACGCATGGGAGCCACTTGTCTGTAAGCACCAAACGAACAATGGGCTCTGCACAAAAAGCCAGGCCCATCATCAAGGGTGCCATAACATATGTGCTTGTTTTAATAGCCCTCCTCATCATTGATTTCAATCGGGTCCTATTTTCTTGGGCCGTTGACATTGATGGAAGAAGAACGCTGTCAATTGAAGTATTAACATTTGTTACAATCACGCTTGGAAACTGTCTTCCTTGATTGTAATAAGCCAAATCAGACGAAGAATAAAACTTGCCAATCACCAAACTTCTAAGGTTATTGTAGACAGTGTCTAAAAGCGCAGATGCTAACAATTTCCAACCGAATGAAAGCAGTCCCTTAAGGCGTTCCCACGAAAACATTTTTTTGGGTCGCCACTTAACAGTGATCCAGAGAATCAATGTATCAATTGTTGTATTTGATAGTTGCTGCGCAACAATCGCCCAAACACCAAAACCCGCATATGCCATATAAATCCCAACAAATGCGGAAAAAATTGTTCCTCCAAGTGTGGCAAAGAAAAATCGCTTAAACAGCATATTTCGTGAAACATACGACTGCTGAATACCTTTTACACCAGAGATAACAATTGTAAGACTGATGACGCGAACAATTGGGATAAGTGATTCATTGTCATAGAAAGCCGCGATAAAAGGAGCTGCAAAGAACATTACTAAGTAGAGGACAAGGCAAACAGCAAAATTAAAATAAAACACCGATGAGAAATCCAAATCGTCAGCATTCTTTTTTTGAATAAGTGCAGTTCCTAATCCACTATCTACAAAGACCTGCATGATTGTGGTAAAGACCGTCACCAATGCTACAGTTCCATAGTCCTCGGGCGTTAGAATTCGAGCTAGTACAATGGAAACAATAAATGTAACAATCTGAGCTCCACATCGTTCTGCGAACCGCCAAAAGAAATTCTTAATTACTGAATTTGTATTCATGCCACTCTACCAAATTGCTTTTTCAAGTACTTAACAAGCACGAAAAATGCTACCTTTCTTTTTTGAAACAGCTCATTTCCTACTCAGAAAACATGCTCTCTTGTCCATTCAATATTGCTTTTTACAACTCGAGCCGGATGTCCAACCGCACAACTTGCTGCAGGAACATCCTTTGTGACAATGGTATCGCTCCCAATTATCGCATCATCACCAATCGTTACGCCTTTCATCACCTTTGAATTTGGCGCAATCCATACATGGTTTCCAATCATCACACTCTTTGCGTTATTAATTCTCTGTTTCAAATCATTATATATCGGGTGAGAGTCCGATGTCCTAACTATAATGGAGTTAGAAAACATACAATCCCCCCCCCGTTCTTATTGACATTCCATCCTCTTGAACACAGAAGTGTACGCCCATTGTGAAGCTGGTTTTATTGCCTATATAAATCTCACAATTATTACCTTCTATCCAAAAGGAGCAATCTGGTCCAACAAAAACATTTTCTCCAAATTCGATTTTATTATTATTACCATGAATCAGGATTTTGGTATCATACAGAGTACTTTCCTTGCCGATACGAACGATATTGTTTGCTCCTATAATATCCTTATGTAGTCTAGCAAGTCCGTGGTTTTCAATTAATACTGTACCTCTTTTGCGAAGCAGGCTTTGAATCTGCTTTGCAATATGATACAAAAAATGCGACTCAAAAATCACCTTTTTTATGTGTTGTTTAATTTTCACATTCTCACACTCTTCTCTATTTAAATACATACATATGGTTTCCCTGACAATCGAAAGACTTTTCGATGAACCTCAGAACGCACAATGCAAACCAAGGCTCTCGGAAAATGCCTCACCCGCTTTAAATACATATACGCAGTTTTCTTATCGATTGAGTGACTTTTGTATAATCCAAAGAGGATTTCCTTAAAGTAAAGGTACTCAGCGCATCTTAATGCCTCGGTGTTATTTAACTCTCTGCTATATTCTACTAACCCAAAAAGCAGTTCCTGCTTTCTTGCAAAGTCCGGCTTATAATTAGCGCTAAATGAACTACCGCCTTTAATCACATGCCGGTAGGCACTCATTTGTTCTTGAATACAATGAAATCTGCCATTGCACACCAAAGTAAACATTGTGCAGCGATCACCTGGGGTCAGTCGCTTTCTAATTAAACTCAAATTCACCGAATCATCAATATAAAAGTTTCTCATGAGCATTGTTGTAGTCTGTCCTGGAACAATACCACTTGCATAATGCTTTAATGTATATTCGCTTTGATGGCACTCAGGATAGGTTTCTCCTGTGGGTTTTGAGTTTTCATCTACAACAATGCAATTGTGTGCTACCGCAATATAATCCGGGTGAGCCTCTAAGAAATCGACCTGTTTTTGCAACTTAAAGGGATCAGTCCAGTAGTCATCTCCTTCAAGTAGTATGACATATTTACCATGACTTCTATATCGGAGATCAAGATCGTTTCCCACAGGCCCATTATTCATGTTTTCTTCCCTGTAAAACATGGTAAAAAAGCCTGGATATCTTTTTTCGTAGTCCTGCAAAATCGCTTTTGTATTATCGGTTGATTTATCTTCGCCCACTAAAACCTCAATTGGAAAGTCAACCTTTTGCTGCAAAATGCTATCGAGTGCCTGTGCAATATATTTTTCATGATTGTAAGTTGTAACAATCACACTTAACAGGACATTATTTCTTGTACCCGCTTTTGTATCCATCTTAACTCCTTAGTTTCGCTGTGATTTCAATATTTTTAAGTATCCATGTTACAGCAACAAAAAGAATAATACCAACCACTCGTGATGCCGTTAGAATCTGAGTATCAAGCATTAGGAACACCCAGCGCACAGCCAAAGTCATTTGCACACCGCTTCCGTACCAACCTGCACTTTTATTAATTGTTTTTGTTAAAAAAGCAATTAACGGAGGAAGAATCAAAACCCCAAGAATACCGGCTTGAGCGTATGCCTCCGCAAAGAAACCAGTATTGGGAGAGGGAATGTAACCATTAAAACAATTCTTGCTAATCGTCTCAACAACACTCGCGCTACCGAATTTTCCTATTAATTTGGACAACACATTTGAAAGTGGAAAAGCATCTCTCGTAAACCACATTTTGTCATGTATAGAAAAGAAATCATAATATATTTTATTAAGATACGTTGGCATATAAAATACTCGCGGAATCAACGTCTTAAATATGCTACTTTCTCCTCTAAAATAGTACTCTATCAAAATAGCTGAAAACAAAGCAAAGAAAAATATCATGATATAATTACAAATCGATTGCTTATTTTTCCGCCTTTCGCAGAATGCTATGCCTACAATAACAGGAATAAGCATAAGGGTTGATTTTTGCATTTCCATTAAGAACAAAGCGAGATATGTAACCAACGCCAAAACTAGGTCGATAAGCTTTTTATTATAAATGGATACATAAAGGTACAGTGGTAACATCCAAGTTGTGATACCCATTAAAAACAATACAAAGTACGAAAGTATCGTACCAGACCGATTTGCAATGTACTCAGCATAATTTGCACGAGTATCGTACATTACAGAACTCAGTATATCCAGGCTTAAGCCATTAAACTGATAGACATATAGGATCGTTATAAGACATATAACCATCATGACAGCTCTAAAAGCTATCCATTTTTTCCCTGAAAAATAGTTTTCTAAATCAATAGATTCTGCTGTCTCACCCGCATACTTTTGGGCAAGATGATCAAAAGCTGCAAGGAGAATAATGAAATACAGATTAACAAGACAATAATATATTCTGTCTTGGTTACTAAGGGACAATCCAGAGTTGGCAGGGATATATGCCATAACGAAAACAAGCAAACTAATTACGCTGAATGCGTTATTTCCCGTATAATGCATAAATCCAACGAAAAAAGCCACCAGTAGTGGAATCAGCTCAATAAGAAAATATGTCCAATCAACACATTTGCTATAATCCCAAATTTCGTATCTGGTAGGCAGCATAAGATCAATGCACAACATATAAATTGCTTTGAACGCGATAAAGCAAAGCAATAATTTTAAATTTTTCTTTTCTATCGTCATTCTATCTTACAAATCCTTTATGCTCTTCGAATCAAAGTCAACATTCTAAATGTAAGTTCATCTTTAACCGATGAGTTTTTTATACTTCTATCAAATAGCAATGTCATCCAATCTATAAAACTGTCCTTGTAATTGACAATCTTTTTTACTTCTGTGGCATCTTTAGGGGAAAGGATTGCTCCAATATTGGCATCAATTATCTTTGCAAATTCATATCGTGGCTGCTTGCTTCCATTTAGCACTCGGCTAATCTTTCTCTGAATTCTCTGCAGCTTCGACGTTGAAACGCCAATAACATTATTGCTGTGTTGTCTATAAAAAATATAGGCGTTAGGGTCATAATAAACTGTTCCAAAAAACTGACATAGCACTTCCATCCATGTATCGTGCATGATATTCCCCTGTGGGATATTATTGCTACATAGTTCCTTGGCTGCTTCGTTAAACACCATAGTACACCCAGCTGCATAATACTCCGTAAGGACGCTATATCTGTAATCAGTTCGTTTGTTATGTGCATGCAACAAGTACAAAAAATTCAAATTTTCATCAACGACTTTCATATTACAATAATACAAAAGCGGTTTAGTGTTGTCCTTCGTACTCAGAGTCTTCACTGCAGCTTCAATCTTATCCAAGGCCCACACGTCATCCTGATCACTGAAAGCATAATAATCTGCATTGCCGGCTGTCGTTACTAAATCAAAAAAAGATTTTGCCGATTTCAAATTTGCACCTGAATATACGGTCACCCTTGAATCTTTTTCAGCATACTCTTGTATAATTCTTACCGTATTATCCGATGACCCATCATCTCGAATTAAAAGATTCACTTCAATACCTTTTTGATTCAGAATGCTGTCAATCTGCTCTCGAATATATTTTTCTCCATTATATGTTGACATCAAAACTTGTACTTTCATTTTTCAACCTCACTGTTTAGGGTTATGCTTCCTTATTACCTTTTGATAATAGGAATACAAAGCAGTTCCAGTTTTATCATCCGAAAATGCACTGTTTCTTAAGCATATATATCCATCATTTCTGTTATGGCGCATGTTCATGACCTTAGTAAAAGATGATATCCATTCATCCTTGCTGGCCTTAAGGGGTACAAATATCACTTCTTGTGTAATGTTAACTTCTGCTGGAACCGAATCAGACACAATACATGGAAGGCCTGCCGCTTGTGCTTCTAAGCAAACCAGCCCAAGCCCCTCAAATTTACTCGGCAGGAAAAAGGCATCCATCCCCTGATAAAGCAGTGCCACATCGTCACGACTTCCAAGTAGGCGAACTTTATCCGCCACTCCCTGTTCACTCACATAATCTTTTATCGCAGAGTCTAGTGGACCACTCCCAATCCACCAATACTCTGCATTTGGAATTTCATTCAAAAATTTCTTAAAAATATCTATAGCAAAATATGGATTCTTCTCTATGGACATTCTTCCAACTGATCCAATAACAAATTTTGATGTCACATTCATTTTGCTACGGATGAGTTCACGATTACTTGGTTCAAATTTGAATTTTTCTGCATGAACTACATTCGGAATCACAGTAAAATATTTATTACCAAACATAGTTTTGCCTGCAATATTAGAGCACGCTGCATAGTCAGTTGAAATTGATTTAAGCACCGGAAGAAAAGCTTTGTTCCTTATTTCTTTCGCCGCAGTAGCACCTAATTTTGAACTATGACTATGCAAAATTCGAACAGGTACGCCTTTTCTTTTTGCGCACCACATCATTGGGGTGGAAATATGAAGCGTATTATCATGAATCACATCATATTCCCCATGTTCAAGAATTTCATTGCAGGCTTTAATATGCTCCGATAATTTTTTTATACTTGGTAAAACAAAAATCTTACCACCGCAATCTTCTATTAGTGAATAGTACGTTGATTTCCTATCACTATAAAGCGCAAAATCCATTTGTACTTTTGAATGATCCAGATTTTTGTAATAATTAATTGCAAAGCTGGCAACACCATTTGCTGCACGCAAGTTTGAAACAAGCATCAATACTTTTATCATTTCTATACGTTCCCATTCTGCAGAACAATCACATTATTTTCTCTTACTTCTAATTATCAATTTCAACATGTGCGGCATTAAAGCCTTCATTTTACCCTTTATAACTTCTTTTTGCTGAGTTTTTAAATAGGTCTTCTGAATCTGTTGCCCACTCATTGACTCATATCCTTTGATTCGCCTTTATCGGCTTCCCAGCGATCTCAATGCTCATCAAAGTCTCTTTTATCTATACGGTTTATTCATATCCAAACTAACAAAATCATGATGTGTTATTTGCTTTTCCTTCGGAGGAAGTCGTCTCCAATCACCATAAAGATGTGTAAGATACCCGTCAAAATCTTCCGCCCCATATACAAAAGTATCTTCGAACTGGTACTTTGTTGGTTTTCCCATGATTGATCTTGGCATAGCCTCTTTTAAGCGCCATGCGCCCATATCATTGCAAATCCATGCGCTTGTATCATAATCGATTTTTGCACACATCTTATCTAATTGGATCATTAGTTTTTTGCCATCCAAAAGACAATGTGGTACACACCGAGCCACAACAACTGCCAGATTTTTATACCAACTTCTCCCTTTACGAATTCCGCCAACTGTAGTTAGAAGTAAATCGTATTTTTTATTAATCGGAGCATAATTTGCTTCACATTCTTCATAGCTTTCACCCAATCCATCCAGTGGGAAGACATCAATGAATACGCCACGAACTACCTCAGTTCTTCTATTTTCAACAAGTGTCGTCCTAGTATCATAAATCTTGGAATACGAGAAACAGTAATCCTTTGCCTTGGAATACGGCGTTTCTAGAACATACGGCAAAAAATCATCATTAGCCATAAGTTGCGCAAGCTTTTCATAATCTTTACGAGGCAATCCTACATCAATATCATCATCCCAAGGAATAAATCCCTTATGCCTTGCTGCACCAAGCATTGTTCCGCCTAATACAAAGTAACGAATATCGTTTTTCTCGCAAAGCTGATGGAACCACTTCAACATTTCCAACAGTCTAGCCTGTAATGGACTTAATTCACTCATTTTAGATTCCTACTCTCTCTATTTTACTTTGACTCTCTCAGTACCCTCTCAAACATAAACTTCCGCAGCCAGTTCGGAGCTAACGACGATCCACTACGAATCACACAGCTCTTTATGTACTGGCCATTTCCAATGAAGCCTTGTTGTTTCATAAACTTGAACAGCTTTGCCTGCGTCTTGGCATATTTCCAGCCAGCTCTTCTTAAATACATATCCGAGCCAGCCCTCATGTGGAGCAGCGGCTCTTGGATGTTGTAGCCCCGATATCCGGCCATCAGCATCCGGAGCCAGAGGTAATAATCCTCCAGCAGATAGAAGTCCTGATAAGAGCCGGCCGCCTCGACTGCGGATTTCTTATACATTACACAAGGGTGATTGAACGGATTGCGCTTCTTTGCAAACTCTACGATTTCCGCATTTGTCTCCGGCGGCACCCGCTTCGTATCAATGGTATTCGGATCAGTTGTGAACTCCTCCACGATACCGGAGCAAATGCTTACTTCCGGATGTGTGTTAAACACAGTAATCTGTTTTTCACAACGATCCGAGTATGCAATGTCATCGCTGTCCATTCGTGCAACCAACTCATTTTTACAGTGCCTGATGCCTTCATTCAGTGCATTGCCGAGCCCACCGTTCTTTGCGAGGCGAACAACATTCAGTACCGTCCCTATCTCCTGTTGCTTTGCAGCAATCACTCCATCCAATGCATCATTCAATGGGCCATCGCACACAAGAATGAAGTCATTTGTTGGGAATGTCTGCGCTTGAATGCTCTCAATTGCTTGCCTCAAATACTCTGGATTCTCTTTATAATATACTGACATGAGAACTGAGTATTCTCTGTATTCTCCAACACTCATAAGTACCTACATTCCTTCCCACTCTCTACTGGTTACTGCGGATCAGTATTGATTTCCTCATGCGAGGTCTTACTTTCACCATCAACTGCGTTTGCATCATACAAATCATGCTTGATCTGACTGGTGCTGATCTCCGGAGTTCTGGGCAGATACACAACCTCAACACCCTCTTCTTTCAGGAAGTCAAACTTGCCCTTCCAGTCATCGCCCATAACAAAGGTATCGACATGGTACTCATGCATATCGGAGCGTTTCTGCTGCCAGTTCTCCTCCGGAATAACCAAATCAACATATCGGATTGCTTCAAGAAGCTGCTTACGCTGCTCATAGGTGAAATAGGTTTTCTTATGCTTCTCGTTCCAGTTGAACTCATCAGAGGAAACAACCACAATGAGGTAATCGCCCAGAGCTTTTGCTCTTCTCAGCAGGTTGATGTGACCGTAGTGCAACAGATCAAAAGTGCCGTATGTAATAACTCGTTTCATTCCTGTTCTCCTCGTATTCTTTAAAAGGCTTGATTCAAAATTGATATCCAGTGCAGACTTTGTCAGCTCTGTTTTCTTCTCACGCTGCATAAGTGCCGCAACGGTCTTTGCCGGGTCAGCATTGTGGTTGATAACCGCATCTACCGCAGAAATAATCGGCAGCTCTACACCGTACTGTTTGGACAGTTTCATGGCAGCAGGCAGAGCATTGATGCCCTCGACGACCATACCGACTTCCTTAACAGCTTCATCCGGCTTTTTCCCTTGACCAATCAAATAACCAGCTCTGTTGTTGCGGCTGTGTACACTGGTTGCGGTCACAATAAGGTCGCCCATACCAGAAAGCCCTGCAAAGGTCTGATCTACGCAGCCCATTGCCATGCCCAGCCGAGTGATTTCCGCCATGCCGCGAGTAATCAGAGCCGCCTTCGCATTATCGCCATAACCCAGACCAGCAGAAATGCCGCTTGCCAGCGCAATGATGTTCTTTAATGCACCGCACAGTTCCACGCCTTTTACATCAATGTTCGTATACACACGCATACAGGTGTTGGAGAAAATACCTTGAATTTTTTCTGCGACTTCGAGGTCTGTGCATGCTGAAACTATCAGCGTGGGCATATCCAGAGCAACTTCCTCCGCATGAGTAGGCCCAGAAAGAGCGACCAGCTTAATATCTTGATGTGTTCCGTCTTTCTGAAGCTCGTCCTTGATAACCTCGCTCAGAGTCAGCAGCGTATCCGTTTCGATGCCTTTGCCCACATCTACGATGATTTGGTCGTCCGGGATATAGGGAGACGCCTTGCTTGATGTTGATCTGACAAAAACGGATGGAACTGCAAAAATAAGGACTTCCCTATTCTCACAGGCCTCCTCGATGCTTTTTGTGAATTGAATCTGCGGAGGAATCGTCATACCCGGCAGATTCGGATGAATGCGTGTGGATGATAAATTATCAATCTCTTTTTCAATTGCGGACCACATCACCACATCGTGACCCGTATTCGCCAGCATTCTTCCAAGGGCTGTGCCCCATGTGCCGGTTCCTAAAATGCCAATTTTACTCAACCCATTGATTCCCCTTAAATCCGTATTCATATCAAAACAGCCCAGACTCATCTCAAAGAGTCTGAGCCGTTCCTTTTTTCTTAAGCTCTTAATAATCTAGTAACTGTGTGAGCTACACATCGGTGTCGCGCCACTGTTATGTGAACCACACAGCTACTACCGCTTTATTGCTCACAGCCTTCTGCGCCACTCACTCATCATGAAAGCTCTTGTCCTTATGCCCGATAGCACCTGAAGCCCCCTTACGCTACGGTAACCCCTGTTGATATTCCAGATGGCACCATCATCGCTGTGAAAGCCCATGTTTTATGCCAGACCGCACTCGCAACGCCGTAGCCACTGAACTGGTGCATTTGTCAAGCAATTTTTAGCGATAGTTTTGAAATAGTCTTCGGCTCTTAAAACATTCCATCCATGTCGCTAATGTAATCAAGCTGTGGATAAAGCTTCCAGTTCTCAT
>Ga0129312_1000912_pt1 | contig 20163 bp, 12 predicted proteins | sample O827metagenome_FD_94434 | JGI IMG/M metagenome (GOLD analysis project Ga0129312, IMG submission 94434) | Orangutan group fecal microbial communities from Wisconsin, USA - O827 metagenome | ecosystem: Host-associated > Mammals > Digestive system > Large intestine > Fecal | place: USA: Wisconsin... | reverse complement strand
ACCTCCAAAATTAATGCTTTTTTGACAAAAAAAATTCATCAAAAAAAATCACATTGTTTTCTATTCGTATAATAGTCATGAACACAACTTTTGTCAATTGTTTTGCATGCAAAATAAATTGTAAAAAGCACGAATTTGTATCGTAAAAACTGTTGTATTTTGCCAATATATTAATGTTTTGAATACCGCTTATTCAGCAAAAGTTTATATTCCTTCAGATTAATAATATAAATCAGACATAAAGGCAATAATAGTTTATCTTTTCACTTGACATAAACACATTATGGTGCTATAAAAATACAAAACGTGACAAAGGGGTCGCAGATGTTTATTCATCGTGCGGCTTTTTTTGCGTATATATGGTTTTTATGTTTTTATTTTAGAGGTCAAATCAATGGGAAAGCATACTGATTTTCTGTACCTGTCAGAGCCGGAAGTAATAGAAGCCGGTGTATATGACGCTAAATTTTGTGTCGACAATGCCGAAGAGGTTTTCAAGCTTATTGCCAAGGGTGACTATGTCATGGGTGGTCCGAACCACAACAGCCACGGCATATATGTAACCTTCCCTAAGGAGCCTGAGTTCGAGAATATGCCGAAGGATGGCCCGGATCGTCGTTTTGTTGCTATGCCTGCTTATCTCGGCGGTCGATTTGACATGGCCGGCTGCAAGTGGTATGGTTCTAATGCCGGTAATAAGGATCACGGTCTTCCGAGAAGTATCCTTATGACTATGCTTAATGATAAGGAGACCGGTGAGCCGATATGCCATTTAAGCGGTAATCTTATTTCGGCAGCCCGTACAGGTGCTGTTCCGGGTGTAGGTGTTCGTCATCTTGCACGTAAGGATTCCGAAGTACTTACACTTATAGGCTGTGGTGCTATCGGTAAGTCTTCTCTCCAGAACATCATCGGAGAGATGCCTAATATCAAGAAGGTTATATGCCATAACCATTCAGAGGCTCGTGCAATCGCACTTGCAGAGTACTGCACCAAGACCTACGGTGTAGAAGCTGTAGTTGAGAACGATCTTGAGACAGCAACACGTCAGGCAGATGTTCTTAATGTCGCTGCATCACGTACAGTACCGCTTATCTTCAAGCATGAATGGATCAAACCCGGATGCACTATCCTTGCTTCGGGTCCTCTTAACGGAGACGAGGAGTTCTGGATGCAGATGAAGGTCATCTGGGATAACCACAAGCTTCACGAGGCATATGTTGAGGATGCAATCATCTCAGGCGACAAGGAAGCATTTTATAAGACTGTAATCGGCGGACCTGTATTCCATCTTATCGACGAAGGCAAGAAACCTGCACTTGATGCTCCGGAAACAGTTAACATCGGTGATGTAATAAACGGCACAAAGGTAGGCCGTGAGAGTGATGATCAGATCATCTGCTTCATTGCAAGCGGTCAGGTCATATTCGATATTGCACTCGCACATGACCTCTATCAGAATGCACTTAAGAAGGGACTCGGAACAAAGCTCCTTCTTTGGGACAGCCCGGCTCAGGCAGACTGATAAGTTTTCGGGTATTAATTACGGTAAACTGCGGTAACCCCCGCATCAATCATAGTTTACAACTCCTAAATCTATTTTTCGTTTTTGCAAAAGCAAAAACAGCAACGGCACTGCACTCTCCAAGCAGTGCCGTTTGCATTTACATCAAAAAATGCCACAAGACGTAAAAAGGTTCTTTATGTAAGCTTGCTTATATGAAGAACCTTTTTATGGATTGATGTGGGCATTCTTTGAACGCCCACGCTTACCAAACGACGACATCGTTTGGTAAGTGGCATTTTGCTGTTGATGAAATATGCTTTTAGCAAAACTTTTTATATCGACGAACGCGTTAGCGTTTGGAGATATTTTCGTTCTATCTGCGCTTTCAGATATGTCGTGCAGCTTTTTTAATGTATCAATGCTTTTAGCAAAACCTTTTATATCAACGAACGCTTTAGCGTTTTGAAATATTTACTATACTATCGATTAAACACGGATTGCTTCGTACTTCGTACTCTCGCAATCCTACGAAAATTCGCACCCGCTTCTTTCGAAGCTTTGTGCTCATTTTCGTTTGGCCGTCCTATAGTCGTCTTCGCAGCTGCAAGCAGCTGCGAAGACGACTACACTCCGGCTTTAATCAAAAAAAGAAAAGGACGGTTCCTTACAGAACCGTCCAAATTTTGTAATATACAATTTTCTGTGTGAACAGGAAACTCTCTTACTAGCAAAACGATCAGATGTTTGAGTACTTCTCTTCTCTCCACTGCTTTGCCTTCTTGAGGCTTCCGAGCTCCTTAAGCTTAGCGTTGAACTCGTTAACCTCTTCGTCCTCCCAGCACATGCCGAGGCAAAGAGTATCAAGCCACTGCTCACGCATTGTAGCAAAGCCCATAGCATCAACACAACGGTTGATAGCCTTCTTCTGAAGTGCCATTGCATTTCTCGGAACCTTTGCAAGATCCTTTGCAAATGCCTTAACAGCCTCATCAAGCTCCTGATGCTTAAGCTCAGGCTGAGTCTTGGCATCATACTTGTTCTCCGGATCACATACTACGCACTGATTTGCAATACCGATCTCAACAGCCGTCTTGCCGTCATAGAACTTACCTGTAAGAAGGTACTCACGGCACTTTCTGAGATTGATCATGTAAGGCATAGCAAGGAAGGTTGCGCCCTGACCGAACTGGATCTCATTAACTCCCATTGAAGCATCATCTGATACAATACAAAAGTCGCAGGCAAGTGCGATATCATGAGCTCCGCCGTAGCAATAGCTGTGAACCTGAGCGATGGTTGGCTTTGTCATCTCCCAGATCTTCTTACGTGTACGGTTGCCGTATGCTTCATAAGCACGACGCTGAGTCTCATTGGTCTCCTTGCCTACAGTAGTGCTGAGATCAAAGCCTGCCGAGAAGCATCTGCCTGCACCCTTGATAACTACGACCTTGATGTCGTCCTCTGCCTCGAAGTAATCGCAAGCATCAGCAAGTGCAGCATAAGTTGCACGGTTGATACCGTTCATCTTGTCAGGTCTGTTGATGATGATATAACCGATATATCCCTTTTTCTCACATAATACAAGCTGTTCCTCTGCCATTTTTATTTCCTCCTGTAATTAGCCTAAAATGTGCATTGAGTTGCTTTAAAAATCGTTTATTATTATACCATTATTTTGGCTAAGAATGGAAGTTTTTTGCGTCTTGTGCAGTATAAAAAACGAGCCGATTTTTGGTTTAACACTTTAATAAATTGCATATATAAAATACAGTCATTATGTATACTTTGACTGCTTTTTTTGATTGACAAATAATTTGCTATCCAACTATAATTGAATGATAGTGAGTGAAAGGGATGTTCTATGAAATTACAGGAATGTATCAATTTTTTATTAACCAATGCACAGAATACTGTATTCACATATTTTAAAAGAGAACTTGCCTGTCTTGATGTTACACCGATTCAGTATGCAACACTTAAATGTCTTTGGGAGGAGGACGGACAAATGCCGTCTCAGCTTGCAGAGACCCTGAATCTTGACTCTTCGACGGTAACAGGTATACTGGGCAGACTCGAGGATAAGGAGCTTATCAACCGTTCATTCCGTATGGATGACAGACGTAAGGTTATCGTTCATCTTACAGATGCAGGCAAAGCCCTTGAGACTCCTGTCAACGATATCATTACCCGTCTTAATCACGAAGTCACCGAGGGCTTAAGTGATGAACAGATGGATGTATTCAGACACCATCTTAAGGTTATTGCCGATAATGCGGCAAGACTTGCCAATCAGAACTGATATAAAGTGAAACTATATGCAAAGAGAAATACAGCGGTCGAAAGACCGCTTTTTTGCTGCAGAAATATCTCCAAACGCTTCGCGTTCGTCGATCGCGTGCATTTCGCCTTCATTCCCACAATTAACAACGAGTCAGCTGCCAATCTCCAAAAAGCTCCGCTTTTCGTCGATTGACGACATTCGTTGAATGTCGTCACAGGCATAATAAAAGAGGCTTATAAAAGAGTTAAGCGTGCATCTCCACTATACAAACTTAACAACGAGTTAGCTGCCAATTTCCAAAAAGCTTTGCTTTTCGTCGATTGACGACATTCGTTGAATGCCGTCATAGGCATAATAAAAGAGGCTTATGAAAGAGTTAAGCATGCATCTCCATTATACAAACTTAACAACGAGTTAGGTGCCAATCTCCAAAAAGCTCCGCTTTTCGTCGATTGACGACATTCGTTGGATGCCGTCATAGGCATAATAAAAGAGGCTTGCAAGCAAGCTTGCAGCCTCTTTATTATGCCTATATGGCACCTAACTCATTGTTAGCCAAGGATCTCAGAAACTCTTCCTGAACCTACTGTACGGCCACCCTCACGGATAGCGAAACGAAGACCCTTCTCCATAGCGATTGGGTGGATGAGCTCTACAGTCATCTCTACGTTATCGCCAGGCATGCACATCTCTACGCCTTCCGGAAGATCACACTGACCTGTGATATCTGTTGTACGGAAGTAGAACTGCGGTCTGTAGTGTGTGAAGAACGGTGTATGACGGCCACCCTCGTCCTTTGTAAGAACGTAAACCTGACCCTTGAAGTTCTTGTAGCACTTTACAGAATCCGGCTTGCAGAGAACCTGTCCACGCTCGATCTGATCTCTGTTAATACCACGAAGAAGTGCACCGATGTTATCTCCTGCCTGAGCCTCATCAAGAAGCTTACGGAACATCTCGATACCCGTAACAACAGTCTTCATGTTTTCTTCCTTGATACCAACGATCTCAAGAGCATCATTGAGGTGAAGAACACCACGCTCTACTCTACCTGTAGCAACTGTTCCACGACCTGTGATTGTGAATACGTCCTCAACAGGCATAAGGAAAGGCTTATCTGTCTCACGAGCCGGATCCGGAATGTATGTATCAACGGCATCCATAAGCTCCATGATCTTGTCCTCCCACTCTTTCTCTCCCTCGAGAGCCTTAAGAGCTGAACCACGGATGATCGGAACGTCATCGCCCGGGAAGTCATACTCGTTAAGAAGATCTCTGATCTCCATCTCAACGAGCTCAAGAAGCTCATCATCATCAACCATGTCGCACTTGTTCATGAATACAACGATGTAAGGAACGCCTACCTGACGAGCAAGAAGGATATGCTCTCTTGTCTGAGCCATAACTCCGTCAGTAGCAGCAACAACAAGGATAGCACCATCCATCTGTGCAGCACCTGTGATCATGTTCTTAACGTAGTCAGCATGGCCTGGGCAGTCAACGTGAGCATAGTGACGCTTATCTGTCTGATACTCAACGTGAGCAGTATTGATTGTGATACCTCTCTCTCTCTCTTCCGGAGCCTTATCGATGTTCTCGAAGTCTACCTTATCGTTACCGGCAATTCTCTCTGAAAGCACTCTTGTGATAGCTGCTGTAAGAGTTGTCTTACCGTGGTCAACGTGTCCGATAGTTCCGATATTTAAATGCGGCTTACTTCTGTTAAAATGTTCCTTTGCCATTGGAATCTCCTCCTCAATTGGTTTAGTAAATAATTACTATTAAAAAAGTCTTGGTCTATTATAATTTATTTATAGCCAATTTTCAAGTATATGCGATTACTTGCCCTTCTTCTCGTTCAGGATCTTCTCCTGTACGTTCTTCGGAACAGCCTGATAGTGATCAAAGAACATGGAGTAGTTACCACGTCCCTGAGTTCCGGAACGCAGCTCTGTAGAATAGCCGAACATCTCAGCAAGCGGAACTGTAGCCTTGATGATCTTTCCGCCTCCTACATCGTCCATCTCCATAACCTGACCTCTACGTCTGTTGAAGTCACCGTTAACGAATCCTGTGTACTCCTCAGGAACAGTAACCTCGACCTTCATGATAGGCTCAAGAAGTGTAGGTGCGCCCTTAGCCATAGCCTCCTTAAGTGCAAGTGAACCTGCAATATGGAATGCCATCTCCGAAGAGTCGACCTCGTGATAACTTCCGTCCCAGACATTTGCGGAAATACCGATAACCGGGAATCCGCCGAGCGGGCCTGCCTTCATTGCTTCCTGAATACCCTCATTAACAGGCTCGATGTACTCCTTCGGAATAGCACCGCCGACAACGGTATTCTCGAACTTGTAAAGCTCTTCGCCGTTTGCATCCATAGGTGTAAACTTAACCTTACAATGTCCGTACTGACCCTTACCACCTGACTGCTTAACGTACTTGGAATCTACGTCTGCCGGCTTGGTAATTGTCTCCTTATATGCAACCTGAGGTGCGCCGACATTAGCCTCAACGTTGAACTCACGAAGAAGTCTGTCAACAATGATCTCAAGGTGAAGCTCACCCATACCTGAGATGATAGTCTGACCTGTCTCGGTATCTGTCTTTGTTCTGAATGTAGGATCCTCTTCTGCAAGTTTTGCAAGAGCCTCGCCCATCTTACCCTGTGAAGCCTTGGTCTTAGGCTCGATAGCAACATCGATAACCGGCTCCGGGAACTCCATGGACTCAAGGATAACAGGATGCTGCTCGTCACAGATAGTATCACCTGTACCTGTAAACTTGAAGCCTACTGCTGCAGCGATATCACCTGAATAGCACTTATCAAGCTCATGACGCTTGTTGGCATGCATCTGAAGAATACGTCCTACACGCTCCTTCTTGTTCTTTGTAGCATTAAGCACATAAGAACCTGAGTTTACTGTACCTGAGTAAACTCTGAAGTAAGCAAGCTTTCCTACGAAAGGATCTGTCATGATCTTAAATGCAAGAGCTGCAAACGGCTCTTCATCAGATGAATGACGAACGACCTCATTACCGTCAAGATCAACTCCGTCGATAGGCGGAACATCAAGCGGTGAAGGCATGAAGTCAATGATAGCATCAAGAAGCTTCTGGATACCCTTGTTTCTGTATGCAGAACCACAGCAAACCGGAATCGCTGTACACTCACAGCAGCCCTTTCTGAGTGCTGCCTTAAGCTGCTCCTCTGTCGGAACCTCTCCGTCAAGGAACATCATGGTAAGCTCATCGTCAAGCTCACAGATCTTCTCTACAAGCTCCTCACGATACATCTCGGCATCATCCTTCATATCCTCAGGAATATCTAAGATAGAAACATCATCGCCCTTATCATCATTGAAGATATATGCCTTCATCTCGAAAAGGTCAACGATTCCCTTGAAGGAATCCTCCTTTCCGATAGGAAGCTGGGTGATGATAGTGTTCTTACCGAGTCTGTCATGAATCTGCTGAACAGCTCCGTAGAAGTTTGCACCAAGTATATCCATCTTATTGATGAAAGCCATACGAGGTACATTGTAGGTATCAGCCTGTCTCCATACGTTCTCTGACTGAGGCTCAACTCCGCCCTTGGCACAGAATACACCAACAGCTCCGTCAAGTACTCTGAGTGAACGCTCAACCTCTACTGTAAAGTCAACGTGGCCCGGAGTATCAATGATGTTGATACGGTTCTCCGGCTCATTCGGATCCGGCTTGTTGTTCTTGTGCTTTGTCCAGTGGCAGGTCGTAGCAGCCGATGTGATAGTGATACCACGCTCCTGCTCCTGAGCCATCCAGTCCATGGTAGCAGTTCCTTCGTGGGTATCACCGATTTTGTAGTTAACACCTGTGTAATAAAGGATACGCTCTGTCAATGTAGTCTTACCTGCATCGATATGAGCCATGATTCCGATATTACGTGTTCTTTCTAACGGATATTCTCTTCCCATTTATTAAACGCTCCTTAAAAACGCGAGAATCAGAAACGATAGTGAGCAAATGCCTTGTTAGCCTCTGCCATTCTATGCATCTCTTCTTTTCTCTTTACGGAAGCGCCTGTGTTGTTGGCAGCATCCATTATCTCGTTTGCAAGTCTTTCTCTCTGAGTCTTCTCGCCTCTCTTACGTGAGAATGTTGTTAACCAACGAAGACCGAGAGCCTGTCTTCTCTCCGGCTTAACCTCGATCGGTACCTGATATGTAGCACCACCGATACGCTTAGCCTTAACCTCAAGAACAGGCATAATGTTATTCATAGCTTCCTCGAATACCTCGACAGCCGGCTTTCCGCTCTTAGCCTCGACCTCTTCGAAGGCGCCGTAAACGATTTTCTGTGCAACTCCGCGCTTACCATCAAGCATTATCTGATTGATGAGCTTTGTAACTACCTTATTTCCGTAGATCGGATCTGCCAGAACGTCTCTCTTTTGAGTATGTCCTTTACGCGGCACGATACTTCCCTCCTTAATTACGTTTTACATTAGATCATCGGTACTCTCAGAAATTGAGACATGTATTGTTACAACCATTAAATCTCAAAATCCAAGTTATACGAATTACTTCTTCTCTTTCGGCTTCTTAGCGCCGTACTTGGAACGTGCCTGCTTGCGGTTTGCAACGCCTGCTGTATCAAGTGTTCCGCGGATGATGTGATAACGTGTACCCGGAAGGTCCTTTACACGGCCTCCTCTGATAAGTACTACGCTATGCTCCTGAAGGTTGTGACCCTCTCCCGGGATGTAGCTTGTTACTTCGATTCCGTTTGAAAGACGTACTCTGGCGATCTTACGAAGTGCGGAGTTAGGCTTCTTAGGTGTAGCTGTCTTAACTGCTGTACAAACACCACGCTTCTGCGGTGCTGACTCATCAGTCGCATGCTTCTTAAGAGAGTTAAATCCCTTCTGAAGTGCAGGTGCTGTTGACTTCTTTGCTAATGTCTGTCTTCCCTTTCTAACCAGCTGGTTAATTGTTGGCATTCTTTTCACCTCCTTTGAGATTAAATGGTTGTTATTTAAGCAACAAATATGACGCGTGCATGCGCACGCGCCATATAATAATATTAGTATTGAGTTTAAAAGTCAAGCTTTTTTATTATTTTTAATAAGTTTGCTTTAATTACTCTTCTACAGGTGCTTCTTCCTCTGCATCAAGCTCATTTGCAGGCTCATATGCGGCATTCTTGTCATAACTCTCGTATGAGAAGATAGGATCGTGAGACTTCATCTCTTCGTCTGTGGAAAGTGCGATATCGCTGTAGCACTTCATACCTGTACCGGCAGGAATAAGCTTACCGATAAGGACATTTTCCTTAAGTCCGTTAAGATGATCGACCTTGCCGTTGATCGCAGCCTCTGTAAGGACCTTTGTGGTCTCCTGGAAGGATGCTGCGGAAAGGAACGAATCTGTCGCAAGAGATGCCTTTGTGATACCAAGCATGGTTATCTTACCTTCAGCCGGATTCTTGCCCTCGGCCTCAAGCTCCTCATTAACTTCGTTGAAGTCTATGAGATTAACACTCATACCCGGAAGGAACTCGGAATCTCCCTGCTCCTCTATTCTTACCTTCTTCATCATCTGTCTAACTATAAGCTCGATATGCTTATCGTTGATATCAACACCCTGAAGACGATATACACGCTGTACTTCCTTAAGCATGTAGTCCTGAACAGCTCTTGCTCCCTTTATGCGAAGGAGGTCATGCGGGTTGACAGAACCCTCTGTGATCTCGTCACCTGCCTCAAGAACATCTCCGTCCTGAACCTTAAGTCTTGAGCCGTAAGGAATAAGATAAGTCTTGGCCTCGTTGCTCTCATTGTCGGTAACGGTGATCTCACGCTTTCTCTTTGTTTCCTTAAGCGAAACAACGCCCGGTATCTCGGAGATGATAGCAAGTCCCTTTGGCTTTCTTGCCTCAAACAACTCCTCGACTCTCGGAAGACCCTGAGTGATATCCTGGTTAGATGCGACACCACCTGTATGGAAGTTACGCATGGTAAGCTGAGTACCCGGCTCACCGATAGACTGAGCTGCGATAACTCCGACAGCTTCACCGACCTGTACGGCAGATCTTGTTGCCATGTTCGCACCGTAGCACTTAGCACATACACCTGACTTTGAACGGCAGGTAAGTACTGTACGGATCTTGACTGTGTTTCTGCCAAGCTTCTCGAGCGCCTTAACCACCTTCTTAGCCTTGGCTACGGTACAAAGATCATTTGCCTTGATAGCGATCTCATTAGTCTCAGGATCGATAATAGTCTCGGCAACGCATCTTCCTGTGATACGCTCCTCAAGATTCTCGATAACCTCCTGACCGTCAGTGAATCCGCTTATCTCCATTGAAGGAAGCTGTTCCTCACTCTTGCCTACCGAGCAATCCTCTTCCTTGATGATGAGTTCCTGAGATACATCTACAAGTCGTCTTGTAAGATATCCCGAGTCGGCTGTACGAAGAGCTGTATCGGAAAGTCCCTTACGTGCTCCGTGCGCCGAGATGAAATACTCAAGGATATCAAGTCCTTCACGGAAGTTTGAGGTGATAGGAAGCTCGATGGTGTGTCCTGTTGTATCAGCCATGAGTCCTCGCATACCTGCAAGCTGCTTGATCTGCTTATTAGATCCACGGGCTCCCGAATCAGCCATCATCTTAAGGTTGTTGTACTGGTCAAGTCCGGAGATAAGCTCATTGGTAAGCAAATCATCGGCTGCCTTCCATGTATCGATAACTTCCTTATAACGCTCTTCTTCGGTAATAAGACCTCGAGCCTTATCACGTGCGATCCTGTCAACGGTCTTCTGAGCCTTGTCGATTATCTCCTGCTTATCCTCAGGAACCACCATATCAGAGATGGATACCGTAAGGGCAGCTCTTGTTGAGAACTTGTATCCGAGTGCCTTGATGTTATCAAGTGCTACTGCTGTAGCTGTCGCACCGTGGATATTCATGATTCTCTCAAGTACTTCCTTAAGTTCTCCCTTCTTGACAAGGAAGTCAACCTCAGGTGCATACTTCTTATCCTCAACACTTCTGTCAACAAAACCGAGATCCTGAGGGATAAGTTCATTGAATATAAGTCTTCCTACTGTAGTCTCGATAACCGGATGGATAATGCTTCCGTCCTCAGCTGTTCTCTCAACTCTGGTCTTGACTCTTGCATGAAGGTCTACAGCACCGTTCTCGTATGCAAGTATAGCCTCATTTACACTCTTATATGCAGATCCTTCGCCTGTTGTTCCCGGTCTCTCCTGTGTAAGGTAATAGATACCGAGGACCATATCCTGTGAAGGAACGGCAACTACGGATCCGTCCGAAGGCTTGAGGAGGTTGTTCGGGCTGAGGAGCATGAAACGGCACTCTGCCTGAGCCTCAAGTGTAATCGGAAGATGCACAGCCATCTGGTCTCCGTCAAAGTCGGCGTTGAAAGCTGTACAAACAAGCGGATGAAGCTTGATAGCCTTACCCTCTACAAGGATAGGCTCAAACGCCTGAATACCGAGTCTGTGAAGTGTGGGGGCACGGTTAAGCATAACCGGATGCTCTTTGATAACATCCTCAAGTACATCCCATACTCCCGACTCAAGTCTCTCTACCATCTTCTTGGCAGCCTTGATATTGTGAGCGGAACCATTCTGAACAAGCTCCTTCATAACGAAAGGCTTGAAAAGCTCTATTGCCATCTCCTTAGGAAGACCGCACTGATAGATCTTAAGCTCAGGTCCTACGACGATAACCGAACGTCCCGAATAGTCTACTCGCTTACCGAGGAGGTTCTGACGGAAACGTCCCTGCTTACCCTTAAGCATATCGGAAAGTGATTTAAGCGCACGATTTCCCGGTCCTGTTACCGGACGTCCGCGTCTGCCGTTATCGATAAGTGCGTCTACAGCCTCCTGAAGCATTCTCTTCTCATTACGGATAATGATCTCAGGCGCTCCAAGCTCAAGCAGTCTCGCAAGTCTGTTATTTCTGTTAATGATCCTTCTGTAAAGATCGTTAAGATCGGATGTGGCAAATCTTCCGCCGTCAAGCTGTACCATAGGTCTGATATCCGGAGGAATTACCGGAATAACGGTAAGCACCATCCACTCAGGCTTGTTGCCCGAAAGTCTGAATGCTTCAACCACCTCAAGTCTCTTGACTATACGTGCACGCTTCTGTCCGGAGCTGTCATGAAGCTCGCTCTTAAGCTGTTCAGCCTCCTTCTCAAGATCAATATTCTTAAGAAGCTCAAGTACAGCCTCGGCACCCATGCCTACGCGGAATGCATCATAGCCGTTCTTTGCAACCTCGTCTCTATACTCCTTCTCCGAGAGTACCTGCTTATAGGACAGGCTTGTTGCTCCCGGATCAAGAACAATATAAGAAGCAAAGTAAAGTACCTTCTCAAGAACTCTCGGGGATATGTCAAGAATGAGTCCCATTCTTGACGGTATTCCCTTGAAGTACCATATATGTGATACAGGTGCGGCAAGTGTGATATGTCCGAGTCTCTCACGTCTTACAGAAGACTTGGTTACCTCAACTCCGCACTTATCGCAGACAACGCCCTTAAAGCGCATCTTCTTGTATTTTCCGCAATGGCATTCCCAGTCCTTGCTCGGTCCGAATATCCTCTCGCAGTAAAGTCCGTCTTTCTCAGGCTTAAGAGTACGATAGTTGATAGTCTCAGGCTTTGTTACCTCACCGTGTGACCATTCAAGTATCTTCTCCGGAGATGCAAGTCTAATCTGTATCGAGTCGAATGTCATCGGCTCGTAATTTTCCTGATTTTGTGCCATATTTTACGCTTCTCCTCTCTCAAGTCTCATCTGAAAAGTCTTCCGAATCAAAATCATCGTCAGCCTTGGAATCTTCAAGCTCAAGCTCGCTGTCTTCAGCTCCCTCAAGTTCTCCCTGATCGTTAAATTGCTGAGTCATATATCCGTAATCAGAGAACTCTCTCTTATCCTGATCACGATATCTTCTGTCTCCCTCAAGAAGTCTGTGAAGATTCATATCGGTATCATCAAGATTCTCCTTGAGCTCAACAACGTTGCCGTTCTCATCAAGTACGTTGATATCCATGGCAAGTGACTGAAGCTCCTTGACAAGAACCTTGAAGGACTCCGGAATGCCGGCCTTCGGAATGTTCTCACCCTTAATGATAGCCTCATAGGTCTTAACACGTCCAACAACATCATCGGACTTCATGGTAAGGATTTCCTGAAGTGTATAAGCTGCGCCGTACGCCTCAAGTGCCCAAACCTCCATCTCTCCGAAACGCTGTCCGCCGAACTGTGCTTTACCACCGAGCGGCTGCTGTGTAACGAGTGAGTAAGGACCTGTCGAACGTGCATGGATCTTATCGTCAACAAGGTGATGAAGCTTAAGATAATGCATGTGTCCTACAGAAACCGGTGAGTCAAAATACTCTCCCGAGCGTCCGTCTCTCAGGCGAACCTTACCGTCACGGCTTATCGGAACACCCTTCCAGAGTGCTCTGTGCTCAAGATGTGTGCCGAGGTACTCCATAACATCCGGCTTAAGTACATCCTTATACTTAGCCTCAAAGTCCTCCCATGAACCATTTACATAATCATTTGCCATCTCAAGGCAGTCCTGGATATCATTCTCGTTTGCACCCTCGAATATAGGTGTTGCGATATTGAAGCCGAGAGCTCTTGCAGCAAGACTTAAGTGGAACTCAAGGACCTGTCCTATGTTCATTCGGGAAGGAACGCCGAGCGGGTTAAGTACGATATCAAGCGGACGTCCGTTAGGAAGATAAGGCATATCCTCAACAGGAAGAACTCTTGAGACAACTCCCTTGTTTCCGTGACGGCCGGCCATCTTATCACCGACACCGATCTTACGCTTCTGTGCTATATAAATTCTTACGGACTTGTTTACTCCCGGTGAGAGCTCGTCCGAATTCTCTCTTGTAAATACCTTTGCGTCAACTACTACGCCGTATGCTCCGTGCGGAACCTTAAGCGAGGTATCACGTACCTCTCGTGCCTTCTCACCGAAGATGGCACGGAGAAGTCTCTCCTCAGGTGTAAGCTCAGTCTCTCCCTTAGGAGTAACCTTACCTACAAGAATGTCGCCGGCACGAACCTCTGCACCGATACGGATGATACCGTTGTCGTTAAGGTTCTTGAGGGCATCGTCACCTACACCCGGAACATCCTTTGTTATCTCCTCAGGTCCGAGCTTGGTATCTCTTGCCTCACACTCATACTCCTCAATATGTACGGAAGTATATACGTCATCCTGAACAAGTCTCTCTGACAGAAGAACGGCATCCTCGTAGTTGTAACCCTCCCAGGTCATGAATCCGATAAGCGGGTTCTTTCCGAGTGCTATCTCTCCGTTTGATGTAGACGGACCGTCGGCAATGATCTCGCCTGCCTTGACCTTATCTCCTACATTGACTATAGGTCTCTGGTTGTAGCAGTTTGACTGGTTTGAACGCATAAACTTTGTAAGCTTATATACATCAAGATCGCCCTTATCCGGCTTAACCTCGATACGGTTTGCGGCAACGTGTGTAACAGTTCCGTCATGAAGTGCAACAACACATACACCCGAGTCCTTTGCAACCTTATCATCAATACCTGTACCGATTACGGAAGCCTCTGTCTTAAGAAGCGGAACCGCCTGACGCTGCATGTTCGATCCCATGAGGGCACGTGTCGGGTCATCGTTCTCAAGGAAAGGTATCATTGATGTAGCTACCGAAAGAAGCATCTTAGGAGATACATCCATGAGATCTACCGAATTACGGTTAAAGCTGGTTGTTTCCTCTCTGAAACGACCTGAAACATTCTTATTCTTGAAATGTCCCTCATCATCAAGAGGCTCGTTAGCCTGAGCAACTCTGTAGTTATCCTCTTCATCTGCTGTAAGATAGACGATCTTCTCTGTTACAACAGGATTGGTCGGATCACTCTTGTCAACTACGCGGTAAGGCGCCTCGATGAATCCGTACTCATTGATCCTTGCATAAGATGCAAGTGAGTTGATAAGACCGATGTTCGGTCCCTCGGGAGTCTCGATAGGGCACATACGTCCGTAGTGAGTATAATGAACATCTCGAACCTCGAATCCCGCACGGTCTCTTGAAAGTCCGCCCGGTCCGAGTGCCGAAAGACGACGCTTGTGTGTAAGCTCTGAAAGCGGATTGTTCTGGTCCATGAACTGTGAAAGCTGTGATGAACCGAAGAACTCCTTGACTGCTGCGGTAACAGGCTTGATGTTGACAAGTGATGTAGGAGTAATGTCGTCAATGTCCTGAGTTGACATACGCTCTCTTACAACTCTCTCCATACGGCTGAGACCGATACGGTACTGGTTCTGAAGCAATTCGCCTACGGCACGGATACGACGGTTACCGAGGTGGTCGATATCGTCCGCATCTCCGATGCCTTCCTCTATATGCATATTGTAGTTGATAGATACAAGAATATCCTCTCTTGTAATATGCTTAGGGATGAGAAGTGAAAGGTTCTTCCTGATGACAGCCTTAAGCTCATCCTCGCTTGCTCCCTCATTCTCACTCAAAAGTTCCTTGAGTGCCGGATAGTAAACCAGTTCATGTACATCTGCTTCCTTAGGATCGAAGCTTACAAAAGCTCCGAGATCTACCATACGGTTGGAAAGTACTCTTACTATCCTTCCCTCGGTATTCTCGGCATCTACCTTGCCTCTGACATTGACATAGATGCATCCTGTATTCTGAATGCGGTCGCAAGTCTCGCGATCAAGAGTCATTCCTGCCTCGGCAATAATCTCTCCTGTCTCCTTATCAACAACATCCTCTGCAAGGATCTTGCCCTCTATACGGTTCTTGAGGAGGAGCTTCTTATTGAACTTATATCTGCCGACCTTTGCGAGATCATATCTTCTTGCATCAAAGAACATTGAACGGATCAATGACTCTGCGGAATCAACAGAAAGCGGCTCGCCCGGTCTGATCTTTTTGTACAGCTCAAGAAGACCATCCTGATAGCTCTCGGAAGCATCCTTTGCCATAGTATCTATAAGCTTAGGCTCTTCTCCGAAAAGATCGATGATCTCTCTGTTTGTTCCTATACCGAGTGCTCTGATGAGTACCGTTACCGGAACCTTACGTGTACGATCGACTCTTACCCAGAAAATGTTGTTAGAGTCTGTCTCATACTCAAGCCATGCACCTCTGTTAGGGATAACAGTGCACGAGAATAACTCCTTACCCACCTTATCATGATTGATATCATAATAAATACCCGGGCTTCTTACCAACTGCGAAACAATAACTCTCTCGGCACCGTTTATAACGAACGATCCGGTATCGGTCATCAGCGGAAGATCTCCCATGAAAATGTCATGTTCGCTGATCTCATCCTTATCATTATTGATAAGTCTTACCTTAACCTTGAGCGGTGCTGCATAAGTTGCATCTCTCTCCTTGCACTCTTCAATGGTATACTTTACTTCATCTCTGCGCAAAGCAAAGTCCATGAATTCCAGGCTGAGATGACCTGCATAGTCGGTGATCGGTGATATATCATCGAACGCCTCCTTAAGTCCGTCAGTAAGGAACCAGTTGTAAGAATTCTTCTGAATCTCGATCAAGTTCGGCATCTCGAGAACTTCTTTTGCTTCGGAGAAGCTCATTCTCAAACCCTTGCCGGCTTTGACCACGTGCATCCTGCTTTTATCCATAGATATTCTCCACCTCATTAATAATTTATACAACTACGTTCTGTAAGCTATTGCAAATGTTATGCAATAGTAGTAAAATACTTAAGCATTAAGGCGCACAACGCCATAATAATGCAAATTTTAGGTTAACACATCTGTTGTCAATCGTCAAGTATCTGCTTGAGTTTTTTTTCATAAGATGTTAAGATATTTTCTAATATACCAGTTAAGGAGTTCTTTTATATGTACACATTTATAACAGTACTTATTATTGTGCTTATTATTGCGGCAATCGCATTATTCTTCCTCTATCGTGCCGGAATGAAGATGCAGACGGAACAGGCTCAGAACCAGGTCATGCTTGACAAGTTCGCGCAGGTTGCCACACTCCTCGTTATCGACAAGAAGAAAATGAAGTTCAAAGAGGCACCGTTCCCAAAGGAGGTATTTGAGACAGCTCCGAGACGTGCCAAGTTCATGAAAGTATATGTCGTAAGAGCCAAGGTAGGTCCGAAGGTATTCGACCTTATGTGCGACAGAGATACCTTTGAGGACGTTCCGCTTAAGGCTACCATCAAAGCAAGAGTAAGCGGCATGTATCTTATGGAGATCTTACAGGGTGCCGTACCGAGCGAGCGCAACATCAAAAAGCGTAAGAAGGCAAAGGAAAAAGCCGAGAAGAAGGCAGCAAAGAACAGCTGATATTTCAACAATGATTTAAGACCATCGCGTTTGCGATGGTCTTTTTATTAATGTACGCCTCTTTCGAGTGCATTATCTATAAGCATTTTTACAAGCTCCTTCTTGGAGATACCTTTGTTCTCCCAGAGCATAGGATACATTGATATAGCAGTGAATCCCGGCATGGTATTGATCTCGTTGAATACGATCTCACCATCGTCCTTGACAAAGAAATCAACTCTGGCAAGTCCGTAGCCGTCAAGTGCATTGAAAATGTTTCTTGCATCATCTCTGATACCATCGACAGTCTCTTCCTTAAGATCCGGATCTATAACCGTCTTGGAATCCGGATTGTTGTACTTGGCATCATAATCATAGAAATCAGCAGCCGCAAGTATCTCTCCGACTCCGCTCGCCTGTACCTTCTTGAAGCCTCCGCCGAATACGGCACACTCTATCTCTCTGCCCTTGATGAATTCCTCAATAAGTATCTTGCTGTCATACTCGGCAGCCTTATTAAGCGCATCCTTAAGCTCCGAAGCATCCTTTACCTTTGATACTCCGCATGAGGATCCTGCCTGACTCGGCTTAACGAACATAGGATATCCGAGAGTCTCCTCTGCGCGCTTTACAACAGTCTCAATATCCTTAAGCTCATAGCTTCTGACACCGACAAACTTAGCCTGTCTTACGCCTATGGTATCAACTATTATCTTGGTATAGAATTTATCCATGCCTGCCGCAGATGCTATAACACCGCAGCCGACATATGGAAGCTGCATAAGCTCAAACAGTCCCTGTATGGTTCCGTCTTCGCCGTACTTGCCATGCAATACCGGAAATGCACAATCAAGTCTGATCTCTCTCGTTCCCTTATCATCGCTTACGATAACATGCTTCTTGGTAGCATCCGGACTTATCTCGGCGCTTGTCTTTGATTCGGTCCAGCTTCCGTTCTTTATCGACTCAATGCTGTCAACAAGAAGCCACTTACCTTCCTTTGTTATGCCGATAAGCACAGGATTCCACTCATCGGTATCGATATTGTCCAAAACGTTGCAAACTGAGATACAGGAAATGTCATGCTCGGATGACTGTCCTCCGAAGATTACGGCTATATTTTTCTTATTCATTGTAATGCCCTTCATTATCAATTTTTTCGTGTATAAGATACCACACTTTATTTAAAAAAAGAATATGCCTTGTCATATTCTCGCACAGAGCGAGGCCGCTTGCGGCATTTTCCGCTTCTTGCGAGTCAAGCATCCCGCGGAGCGTTTAATTATTTCACAGGAAGCATTTTCCTGTGAAATAATTAAAAACCCCAACGATCACATCGTTGAGGTCTAATATGTAGTAGGATGTAAAAGGAATAAGTGCTAATTAATTTCTTTTGTTGTCTGAAGTATATCATGCCCTCAAATAAAGTGTTTGAAGTAAGATTAAATTAATTCTTATGAAATTATTAAGGCACTTAATAATAGCCTGATTTCGCTCACATCCACCGATTTACCGGCATTTGAAAAAAATTTTTACTGCAGCGAGCGTCTGGCATATGCAGCCGCAAGTCCGCCCTCAGAGGTCTCCCTGTACATCTGATTCATATCGATTCCGGTACGGTACATACTCTTAAGCACCATATCAAAGCTTATACGTCTTGTTGACGACAGGAAGTATGCAAGGTTTGCGGAAGTAATGGCACGCATGGCGGCTACGGCATTTCTCTCTATGCACGGAACCTGTACAAGCCCGCATATAGGATCACAGGTAAGTCCGAGATGATGCTCCAGGGCTATCTCTGCCGCATACTCTATCTGGTCTATGCTGTAGTTAAAGAACTGTCCCGTTGCAGCCGCAGCCATGGAACAGGCAACACCTATCTCCGCCTGACAACCGCATTCGGCACCCGACACGGAAGCATTCTTCTTGGCAAGCTCACCGAAGAGTCCCGCAACACCAAGCGCATGTATTATCTCTATATCATCACGGTTCTTCTTGGTCTGAAGGTAATACATAACAGCCGGAAGTACTCCGCAGGCACCGCAGGTCGGAGCCGTAACTATTATGCCGTTATCGGCATTCTGTTCGCTAACGGCATAGGCATATGAGCAGACCTTCTGACACTCTATAACCTCCGGATGTTCTGTCTCAAGCTCATGATTATAGAGGAATTTTGCCTTTCTCTGTATATTGAGTCCGCCGGGGAGTATGCCTTCCTTATTGAGTCCGTCATGTATAGCCTGTTTCATCACTTCCCATATTTCAGCAAGAAACTCCCATATCTCCTCGCCCTCATTGATAGTTATATATTCGATAAGATCGATATATCTGAACTCACAGAACTGTTTGATCTCAGCAAAGGAGTTTTCAAGGTATATCTCCTCACTTGCTCCGGATGAGATCTCCGGACGGCCTTCAACCTGTATATCTCCGCCGCCTATACTGTAGACTCTCATTGAAGCAGTCTCAGCTCCGTCCTTATAAGCTATAAGATCCATGGTGTTCGGATGCTTCATATCATCTATTTCTTCCGTTGAAAATACGACCTCTGTCTTGATAGGAGCAAGCTCCGCAATAACTGCTCGATCAGTTCCATGACCCTTACCTGTCTTGGACAGGGAACCGTAGAGTATGATCTTATATTCATCCGCATTCGGATTCTCTCCCTTAAAAAGCTTAGCCGCAGCTACCGGTCCCATAGTATGGGAGCTTGAAGGTCCTGTTCCGACCTTGTATATATCTCTGATAGATTTCATGGCATAACCTCACAAATTATTATAGTGATTCGTACAGTCGTTCCTGCTTAAGTCCTTCATCTATTCACAATCCCAAGTACAGAAGGCTCAGTGTTTGTGACCGTTCGTATCACATTATATCAGCACCGACGAGATAAAAGCTATCATAAAAAATAGGCTTTGCCTATTCAACTCCCCTGCCCCTCAATCTTGAGGGGTAGTTTTCTTTTTTTATCATTTGTTGCATAATGATGGTATGAATATTCTGCAAGAGATCTTTACCGATCATT
>Ga0129312_1000909_pt1 | contig 20207 bp, 16 predicted proteins | sample O827metagenome_FD_94434 | JGI IMG/M metagenome (GOLD analysis project Ga0129312, IMG submission 94434) | Orangutan group fecal microbial communities from Wisconsin, USA - O827 metagenome | ecosystem: Host-associated > Mammals > Digestive system > Large intestine > Fecal | place: USA: Wisconsin... | reverse complement strand
CAGTTCCGATTGTCTGATATCGAAAGGAGACATACGATTATGGCAAAAGGATCTGTTAGAAAGAAAGGAAAGAAATGGTACTACCGCTTCTATGTAGAGGACGCAAGCGGCAAAATGGTTCAGAAAGAATATGCCGGAACCGAAAGCAAAAGTGAGACGGAAAAACTTCTTCGCAAGGCACTGGAAGATTATGAAGATAAGAAATTTGTTGCAAAAGCAGATAACCTTACCGTAGGTGAACTTTTGGACATGTGGGCAGAAGAAGAACTGAAAACCGGAACACTCAGCAATGGTACAGTGGAAAATTACCTTGGTGCAATCCGATGTATCAAGAAACACCCGATTGCAGAACGCAAACTGAAAACGGTTACCGCCGAACATTTGCAGGCATTTCTCGACCTACTTACATTCGGTGGCGAGTTTCCGGACGGAAAAGTAAGAAAAGGATACAGCAAAGATTATATCCACTCTTTTTCCGCAGTGTTACAGCAATCATTCCGTTTTGCAGTATTTCCAAAGCAGTTAATCAGTTTCAATCCAATGCAGTATATTAAGCTGAAAAAGCAGGCAGAAGAAGTTGACCTCTTTTCCGATGATGAAGTCGAAGAAGGTACACAGCCGATTTCACACGAGGATTATGAGCGACTTATCAAGTATCTGGAAAAGAAAAATTCACCTGCGATTCTGCCGATCCAGATCGCATATTATGCAGGACTTCGTATCGGGGAAACCTGTGGTCTTACATGGCAGGACATCAACCTTGAAGAACAATGCCTGACCATCAAACGCAGTATCCGTTATGACGGTACGAAACACAAAAATGTGATTGGCACAACGAAGCGAAAGAAAGTAAGGATTGTTGATTTTGGAGATACGCTGACTGAAATATTAAAAGCAGCAAGACGGGAACAACTGAAAAGCCGGATGCAGTACGGGGAACTTTACCACCGCAACTACTACAAAGAAGTACATGAAAAAAACAGGGTGTATTATGAATACTATCACCTTGACGGAACACAGGAAGTCCCAGCAGATTATAAGGAAATCTCCTTTGTCTGCCTAAGACCAGATGGCAGTCTGGAACTGCCGAGTACACTCGGCATTGTTTGCAGGTCAGTGTCAAAGAAACTGGATGGATTTGAAGACTTTCATTTTCACCAGTTGCGTCACACTTATACCAGCAACCTGCTTTCCAATGGGGCAGCTCCGAAAGATGTACAGGAACTGTTAGGACACTCTGATGTCAGTACCACAATGAATATTTACGCTCACTCAACAAGAAAAGCAAAACGAGATTCCGCAAGACTTCTTGATAAAGTAGCGAGCAATGCTTAAACAAAAATTTCCCTTATTTCCCTTGCGGATTCCGCATAAGGGCAAAAATAAGGGAAAATACATATCATTTCACTATCTAATGGGATGAAAAGCCTGTAAAATAAGGAAAGTTCAAGAAATCTCTCCACAAATTCTGATTTTCCTAATTTCTGTTCTTTTATTGTACCATATGGTAGAATAGAATTAAACGGCTGTTAAGGCTATTCATGCATTATATATATTGTTATTCAGCGGGAACACAATTCTGAAAAAGGACTATGAATTAATTTAATATAAAAATTTTCTTGATTGACAGAGAAATGATTATTTAGAATATCAAAAGGGTATATAATGAAGAACCTTGACCTATTATACACTAACATATAAAATTACTTAAAAAAGAATGTTTTATAATTAGAAGGAGAATGATTAAATGGATATTGGTTATCTTAGTTTGCTTCCGGAGGTTTCAAATAAATATAATGTGAAGCTGGCCGAAGATGAAAAGGTTGTTTTTGTTGCGGACTTAGATATGTTGGGAACGGAAGAGGGCAGTATGATTGGAATGGGGTGTGATTTTACTCTAACGAATCAAAGAATAATCATCGACAACCATGCCGGCATTTGGACAATCAATATTGCAAATGACCTTGCCGGCTGTACTAAGGTTTCAGGTGGTTGGTTTATTTTTAAATATGAATATTTTTCTGTTACTCTGAATGAGGATGTTGTTTTTGATAACGGAAATCAGAGACTGAAAGGCTTCCGGCTTTATTTTAAAAAGGGGGAAACAGCACAAGTCGTACGATTGGAAGAGATAATAAATCATTTGTTTATTTAACATAATTGTAACAGTTCAGCCATGCCATACATAAGTTGGCGGATAAAACACCTTCAACAAACATTTCCAAATAGCTGAGTTATTACAAATAATGTATTCGGATTCCTGTCCGTAGTTGATAAAATCAAAGAACATTTACTGAGGAAGGTGAATGTTATTTTCCGTTTTTGGTATGATTTTTATTTAATGAAATGAATAGAATGGAGACAAGTCTGGTGAAAAGACAATGTACAGAAGCAGAAAATCGTATTTTAAAAGAGTGCGCAGGAGACATTTTAACACGACCGGAGACATATAAGGCAATGTTTAAAAGCAATTTTTTGCCGGTTGTTTTAAAGGCGGTTGCAGCTTTGGGGCTGGGTGTAGTGGCTGAGTTGAAGCTTTCAGCGTCAATTGAGATTTGGATACGTTTCGTATTACTTATTTGTATAGTGATATTTTTGTTAATCACAAATCAATTTATATCAGTACCGGAGAAATATAAATTACTACTCAGAAGGAACCTGATGCCGATTGTTTTTGGTGCTATTGCAGGTTTGAGTCTGGGTAAAGCGAATGCATCGAAGCTTTCGGCGTCAACGAAGACTTGGATATGTATTATAGTACTTGTGTGGGTAGCTATTAATGTAGGGTTATCTGTATTAATTTTCCATGTAAATAATCTAAGGAGAATTTACAAAAAAAGACTTCCCGGCGATAAGTTCTGGGTAAATGGTGGAACAATTATTAGAACCATTTATTCCAAAGCAGAGGCATGTTATATTTTTGCAGAAGATGATATTATGGACAGTAAGGGGAATCTATGCTGCATCGAGTATCCGGCATCTTGTTGCGAGAATGTAAGGTATGGAGAACGAATTTTATTAGTCTACAGTGACAGCGGTGAATATATTCCCTTAAGAGTAACGGAACGTACACGAGATTTAATACCGGAGTATGCGCCTGAATATTTTTACAAGGTAAATTGGAAGGAAGCAGTAACTCTTCCACATCCTGCGGCAGTTGATATGGATTACAGAAGCTCTAGAATGTATGAATATGAGAGAGCAGAAGTTGTAAAAAAATGTAAGAGGCTTAAGAATATCCCCATTGGAAACAGGATTGGAATTGTATTGTTGAGTTTTTTGATTTTGCTTCTGTTAGCACTTTTGTTTATAGGTCTGGTTGCAGGAGATGTTATCACGGAATTTGCCACGGCTGTTATATTTTTTTCCTTCTTGGTACTTGTTTGGCTGTTTCTTACCTTTCTATTTGCCAAAGCTATACTTGCACGCTGCAGAAGAAAAATAGAAAAAATTCAATATAAGAAAAAAGTGATGTTTCACTCGGTAAATTATGCATATGATAAAGATAACATGTTTACCAAATATATTTCAGTCTATGAATATATAAATGGGGTAGTGAAGGTAGTGTCATATCCTATTAACAGCAATATTTTTTGGAAAAAGAAGATACCTTATGGCAAAATTATATATAAGTATTCTCAAGAAACGAATAGCTGTTCAAAGGATTTAAATTATTTTGGTCTGATGAAGAGTTGATTTCTTTGTATAATCGGTGCGTTTGTCAGATAGCGTCTGTTGGTTTCTATGAGGCTCTGATTGGAAATAAAACATTGAGAAGCTGGCAGATACCCGGTGCGTAATATCGGCTGACGAAGTTCTACTCAGATTCTGTTGGATTATTAAATTCAAACAAAGAAATTGAGGGGCGAACAATTTGTGAGATGGTAAAAATGCACAAAAAATACATTATAAAACAGTATAAACACAACAAATACACAATGAAATACTAAAAACTAATTGACATTTATGTGAAAAGGGAATATTATCTTAATAAGAGGTTAAACGATTAACCAAGCTACATTACCAATGTGAGAGGTGTGAAACATGAAAGCAATTAGCAATAAGAAAAAGATGAGGGCGTATAAAGAATTTCTGTATATACTTCCCTTTATCATTTTGGTAGCAGTCTTTTCTTATTATCCATTGTATGGTTGGGTGTATGCCTTTTTCGATTACAAACCACCGATTCCTTTGTCGGATTCAGAGTTTGTAGGACTTAAGTGGTTCAAATACATGCTAGAGAATGAAACTAGGATTATGGAGTTGTTGAAGGTTTTGCGCAATACCTTCGCAATTAGTGGAATAAGTCTGCTGTTTTCATGGTTTCCTATGATTTTTGCCGTGTTTTTAAATGAAATTAAGTGTACATGGTTTAAAAAGCTTGTGCAGACAGTAACGACTCTACCGAATTTTATCAGTTGGATTTTGGTATATTCCATAGCATATTGTATTTTTAACAGTACAGGTGTAGTAAATGCCGTATTAATGAATCTCGGAATTATAGAATCACCCGCAATGATTTTGCAGTCTTCTGAGCATATATGGTTAAAAATGTGGTTGTGGCTGACATGGAAAAATGCCGGCTGGGCGGCTATTATGTATATAGCGGCAATCAGTGGCATTGACGAGGAGATGAAGGAGGCAGCAAGGGTAGATGGTGCGTCGCGTATGCAGATTATATGGCATATTACAATTCCCAGCCTGCTTCCGACCTATTTTGTATTAGTATTCCTGAATCTTGCAAATTTCCTGTCCAATGGAATGGAGCAGTTTTTTGTATTCCAAAATGCCTTCAACAAGGATTATATTCAGGTTTTAGATTTGTATGTATATAACCTTGCCATGGGTAGTGGAGGATATCCATTATCAACGGCAATCAGTATGTTTAAGAGTGTTGTGAGTATTTTGCTTCTATGTGTGACAAACGGTATTTCAAAGCTTGTCAGAGGAGAAGGATTTATATAAAAGTTTCAGGAGGAAAGTGCAATGAGTAAAAAACACTCTCAAGGTCCACACTACAAGACAAGTATCGGTGATAGAATAATCAGTATTATTACATACGTTGTATATTCTATATTTGCTTTTGTATGTGCATATCCATTTTACTACATATTTATAAATACGATTAGTGCAAACAACCTGAGCGAGCGTGGTAAAGTATTGTTTTGGCCTAAGGAGATACATTTTAATAATTATGTGCAGGTTATGAAAATCCCGGATTTGTTTTCGGCATTGAAGGTCTCAGTTGAAAGAACTGTAGTAGGAACAATTGTAACGGTTGCTGTTGCGGCATTTTTGGGCTATATGTTTACAAGGGAAACAATGTGGGGAAGGAAATTTTGGTATCGCTTTGTGGCGGCAACCATGTATTTCAATGCAGGTATTATCCCATGGTTTATTACTATGAAGAATCTGCATCTGGACAATAATTTTTGGTGTTATATTCTTCCTGTGGCTGTTGCACCATTTTATATAGTACTTTGCAAAACATTTGTTGAATCTATTCCAAAGGAGCTACAGGACGCAGCTGAAATTGATGGAGCAGGCACTTTAAAAATATTCTTTAAAATTATTATTCCTGTAATTAAACCAATTTTAGCGACAGTGGCTATTTTTGCAGCGGTAGCACAATGGAATTCATTTCAGGATACATTGCTCTTGGTAACGGATAAAAATCTGTACACCTTACAGTTTACTCTGTATCAGTATATGAATCAGGCAAGCTCTTTGTCTGCACTTGTGAACAGTACAACGTCCACAACAAGTTTGGCAGCCAGTCTTGCACATGCACAGACGGCCACATCAATCAGAATGACAGTTACCATTGTGGTGGTTACACCTATTATTTTGGTCTATCCAATCTTTCAGAGATTCTTTGTCAAGGGAATTATGATTGGAGCAGTAAAAGGTTAATTGGCAATAATTTATTATTGCACATTAATAAATTTTATACATGGAGGGAAAATTATGAGGTTAAAAAAATTAATTGCAGCAATGCTGATTACTGCCATGACAGTAACAGGTTTGAGTGGCTGTGGCGACTCAAAGAAGCCGGCAGATGCAGGGTCTTCCGGCAGCGGGGATTCCAAGTATGCAGAGACATTAACCATTGAGGTCTATGATGTGGCTGCAAACTATCAGGGTATGCAGACCGGATGGTTCCAAAAGGTAGTAAAGGATCGTTTTAACATTGAATTGAATATTATTGCTCCGCAGGTGGTAGGTGATTCTGTTTACCAGACCCGTGCGAGCAGCGGAAACTTAGGTGACATTGTTCTTTTGGAGAATACAGATTTTGCTGACTGTGTAAAGACAGGATTAGTAAAGGATATATCCGATAAGATTGGAAGCTGCTCCAATTTAATGGAGTATAAGGAGCAGATTGATGTTTTCAATAATGGTTTGCCTGATAATGCAGATGGCAAGACTTACGGTATTCCTTGTCAGATGACAAATACTTCGCCGACTTCCTATTCACAGGATGTTATTTATTCCAGTCCGTTGCTTCGGTGGGATTTGTATTCAGAGCTTGGTTGTCCTGACATTGAAGATTTGGATGGTTTGTTAGATGTATTGGAGGATATGATGGAGGCACATCCTACCAATAAGGACGGTGATAAGGCATATGCTCTTTCATTGTGGCCCGATTGGGATGGTGGCGATGGTATGCTGGGTATTGCTAACGTAGTACAGCTGACAACCTGGTACGGAGAGAAAATTAAAGGTTCTGTTATCTTAAAGCCCGATGGTACTTTTACACCTATTACAGATAAAAATGCTTCTTATTACAAGATTTTGAAGTTCCTGAACAGTGCTCAGAGAAGAGGCCTGGTTGACCCTGATTCCGCTACTCAGGATTGGAACTCAGCATGTGCTAAGATGACAGCAGGACAGGTATATTTGATGTGGTATAGCTGGCAGGTTGGCTTCTGGAATACGCAGGATAGATTAAGTGACGGAACTGCTTTTATCTTTATTCCCGTTAAGGATCAGATTTACTATGCAGATTCTGATACCTATTATGGAAGTGGTCGTGTCATCGGTGTGGGCTCTAAGGTTGAAGGAGAAAAGCTTGATAGAATTATGGCATTCCTTGACTGGTATGCAAGTCCTGAAGGTTTGACCTTCCAGCATAATGGTATTAAGGATTTCAATTATACAGTTGGTGATGACGGAAAATATACATTGATTAATGACAATGCATTAATGGATAACCTTCCTGTACCTGAGGAGTACGGCGGAGCCGGCTATCAGGACGGAAACAATGCTATTAATCAGTGGATTGTAGATGCAATCAGTACTAATCCGAATACCGGAGAGCCTTATTCATCTCAGTATTGGAGTACCTATAAGGCAGCTACCATGACCCAGATGAAGAAGGATTGGGCTGCAAAATTTGGGGCTAGTGAGCCTGTAGAGTATATGAAAAATAATAATGTTCTTGTAGTCAGCCCTAACGTAAGTGTTACATTACCCAGTGATACCAATGACATTTCGGTTATTCGCAGTCAGTGCGGATTTAATCTAAATGATTATTCATGGAAAATGATTTATGCGAAGGATGATGCTGAATTTGACAGTATGTGGGATGAAATGACAAAGCAGATGAATGGCTTAGGCTTTGAGGATTTGATTAAGTTTGATATTGAAAAATTCCAGATTGAGTTAGATGCAAAAAATAAGGCAAAGTAAAATAAGAGAGCTTTAGAATCATGAGGTTTGCTTGAGAAGTCTATTCTCTTGCAAACCTCATTTTTTGAAAGGAGCGAAGAAGATGAAGGATTTATCAGCATATTTACCTGACGGGAAACAGTTTGCATTTTGGGAAGCAGAAACAATTTATGATGTTGAACTGCATGTTGATTGTAGGAGCTCTTTGTCATCTGATGAAAATGACGGCAGCAGAGAGCGTCCTCTGAAAACAATTCAGGAAGCAGCAAACAGAGCCAAGGCGGGAACGCGGGTGTGGATACATGGTGGCGAGTATAGGGAATGTGTACATCCGGTCTGCGGTGGAGAAGGCCCTCAGCACATGGTGTGTTTTGAAGCCTTTGGAGATGGAGAGGTAATCGTTAAGGCATCTGAGGCAGCAACGGATTTTAAGGTAAGTACCGGTTGGAGAAAGTGCTTTAATCCTGCTTCCAAGGAAAATGTTGATGAAATAGCAATTTGGGAGCATAGACTGAATCCTGAGAAGTTTAAAGGCTACAATCCTTTTTGTGCTGTTAATATTCTTCACGACCGCCTTTTTATTGAATATGACAAGACAGACATGACACCGTATTTAAACAGACGTGGCATGGTGTTTTGTGATGGTAAGCCCTTGAAGCAGGTGACGCTGTATAATCAGCTTTCAGAGCAGGAGGGCAGCTTTTGGGTAGAGGCAAACGGTCAGACAATTCATTTTCGCTTAGAGGGAGATGAAGCTCCTGATGGACATTTGATTGAAGTTGCATGCAGAGAGCAATGCTTTGCACCAGAGATTCCATTTTTATCATATATTAAGGTAAAGGGAATTACCTGTGCTCATGCGGCAATGGGGGCACCGGTTCCTCAAAGAGGTGCGATATCCTGTTTTCGGGGGCATCATTGGATTATTGAGAATTGTGTTGTTGACTGGTCCAATGCCGTAGGAATTGATGTGGGCAATGAATGCTGGCACCATGATTGGATAGAGGGGCAGATTATCGGTCACAGTATTGTCCGAGGGTGTAGGATTATTGATGCAGGAGTGTGCGGTATAGCCGGTTTATTTGCTAAGCATATGTTGATAGAGGATAATCTGATAGAAGGTACAGGCTGGCAGAAAATGGAGCTTTCATGGGAAGCGGGCGGCATCAAGCTGCATGACAGTGTGGACAGTCTGATACGGAGAAATATATTTAAAAATACCCTGCGTGCCGATCATCTATGGTTGGACTGCGGCAATGAGAATAATCGAATTACGCAAAATCTGTTTTTAAATGGAATAGAGCAGAGGGAAGCTATTTTTATGGAGTGCAGCAGAGATGGTGTAAATTTGATAGATAATAATATTATTTGGAATGTGGAGGGGCGCTTTGATAAGAATAAAATCCCCGATGAGCCAGGTTCTTCAGGGTGGTACAAGACCGTGGAGAATGATGTGGTGAATGGCTATGCCATTTATGGAGAGGGAACGGATTATCTCTATATTGCTAATAATCTGATAGGAAATTGTAGAAGTGCGGGATATTTTGCGAAGCCGGTAGCATTTCGCATGGATCGTATGCAGCGGGGCGGCACTTCAAGAAATGCCAAGATAAGAAACAACATTTTCTATGCATGTGGGGAGGCTGCACTAAAGCTTCCGACAGAGAAAAATCAGGTAGATGGAAATGCGTATGTGAAGCAGTCCGGCGGCTATTTAAGGGTTATTTACCCGGAGCCGGAGGCATGTCTGGATTTGCCGGCATGGAAGGAATTTTACGGTTTTGATTTGCAGGGTCAGGAGGCATGGTTTGACATTAAGGTTGATACGGAGAAATATACATTGCAATTTGTGAAAAGTCCGGAAAAACCATTTGCCTTTCCGGGGGCATTAGAGCGTCATGGTTATATCTATCAGCCGGAGGAACTGAAGAGGGTAGACAGAGCTGACAGCGTTATCTCAGATTTTTATGGACAAACGGTTGATGAGAAAGGGATTATACCCGGACCTATTCAGAGAATTGAAGAGAATTTTGTTTATGCTATCGACCCGAGAAAAAGATAAATTAGTATATTGAAGGTGGAAGATTGTCATGGTAGGATATAAGGTGTGAAAAAATTCACAAGAGAAATGGACAATAAGGAAAGCATACTGGAGTGAAACATGAACATAAAAGCATATTTAGGTGACAAGGATTTTTATAAGGTAACAGCGGTAATCGCACTGCCCATTGCATTGCAAAGTCTGATTACCATAGGTGTAAACCTAATTGACAATATTATGCTGGGAGCATTGGGTGAAATACCTCTGTCTGCCTCTGCATTGGCAGTGCAGTATATTGGATTTTATAATATCTGTTGTATGGGGCTTGGGATGGGAGCTTCTGTTCTTGTTTCCAGATTTTGGGGAATGAAGGATATAGGTGCTCTGAAAAAAGCGGTGACGCTAATGCTTCGTTTTACCTTTGTGATTGGTATGCTGTTTACCTTGGCAGCCGCCTTTTTCCCGTCGGAAATTATGAGTATGTACACGCCTGAGGAGTTTGTGATTCATGAGGGAGTACGCTACTTGAAATGGTCGATTCCCTGCTTCCTGCTGATGGGATTTTCCACTACCTGCACGATTGTACTGCGAAGTATCGGACAAACAAGGATTCCGCTGGTGGGCTCCTGCATCGCATTTTTTATCAACATTTTTGCAAACTGGGTATTTATATTCGGTAACTTGGGAGCGCCTTGTATGGAGATTGAGGGTGCTGCGCTGGGAACTCTGATTTCGAGAGTTTTTGAGTTTTCCTTTAACTGTGGTTATTTCATTTTAATTGACAAAAGAGTAAAATATCGTGTTAAGGACTTGATGATGAAGTGTGGTGACATGCTGAAGGATTATCTGACAATCAGCATACCGGTATTGGTGAGCGATGTCCTTCTCGGATTGGGAACGAACGTGGTTGCCATGGTTATGGGACGAATCGGGCATGTGTTTGTGGCGGCAAATTCCATTACAACGGTGACGCAGCAGCTAAGTACGGCACTGATACAAGGGCTGGCTCAGGCGGGCTGTATAGTTACGGGCCACAGTCTTGGTGCCGGTGATTATGAAAAAGCAAAGCGTCAGGGCTGGACATTTTTGCTGTTGGGTTTTTTGATTGGCATTGTGGCAGGGTTCATAATTATAGGAATTGGAGATTTCATTATCAGCTGTTATAACATTACAGAAGAAACAAAGCAGGTTGCAGGGCAGCTGATGAAAGCCATTGGTTTTATTGTGATTTTTCAATCGGCCAACTCTATTATTACAAAGGGCGTGCTTCGCGGGGGTGGAGATACCAAGTGCCTGATGATAGCAGACAATATTTTCCTGTGGGTGGTTTCCATCCCATTAGGCTGGTTGGCAGGTTTGTATTTACATTTGCCTGTTTTTTGGATTTATTTTTGCTTGAAGATTGACCAGTTTTTAAAGGCATTCTGGTGTATTTTCAGATTGAAAAGCGGAAAGTGGATTAAGAAAATTGAAGTGAAAGGATAGAGGTGGTGAAGTAATGATTAGAATGGCAAAAACCGAAAACGGAGTGGTGAGGGGTATTGAGGCGGCAGACCCGCGGATTACTGCCTTCAAGGGAATCCCCTTTGCGGCACCTCCTGTGGGGGAAAACAGATGGCGGGCACCACAGCTCTGCAAAAATTGGGAGGGAGTGTTGGACGCATACCGGTTTGCCCCTATTTCGGTGCAGGATACTCCCGGAATCGGTGATGGACTCTATGACAGAGAGTGGCATGTAGACCCTGATATCCCTATGGACGAGGATTGTCTGTATCTTAACATTTGGACAGGTGCCAAGTCCCCAGATGAGAAGCTTCCTGTTGTAGTATGGTACTATGGTGGTGGTTTGCAGTGGGGATATCCTGCGGAGATGGAATTTGACGGGGAGAGGATTGCCAGAAGAGGTGTGGTGGTAGTGACAGTAAACTATCGTATTAATGTGTTTGGATTCATGGCACATCCTGAAATTACCGCTAAGCAGCCGGACGCTCCCGCTAATTTTGGTAGTCTGGATCAGCAGGCGGGACTTAAATGGGTAATCCGCAATATTGAAGCCTTTGGGGGAGATCCGAAAAATATTACTATTGCGGGGCAGTCGGCAGGCGGCGGAAGTGTAATGTCTCAGATGACCTGTCCGGATAATTTCGGGCTGTTCCAAAAGGCGATTGTGCAGAGTGCCATGATTAGGAGCCCCTATGGAGAGGAAGGAATCGGAAAGCCTGAGTCCTTGGAGCAGGCGGAGAAAAATGGTGAGGATTTCTTTGCTTTTTTGGGAGTAAAAACCTTGGAGGAGGCAAGAGCCTTAGATGCCTTTTATATCAGGGATAAATATGCAGAATATGCTCAGACCCACCCCAGAATGTTTACAGTAGTGGATAATCGTTTTTGTTTTGGAGATCCTTTAGTTTTGTTTATGCAGAATAAGCATGCAAATGTTCCTATTATGGCAGGAAATACAGCGGACGAATTCCCCAACAGTATCCATGTGGCTTCACAGGAGGAGCTTGCGCAGAGGGCAAAGGAATTGTTTGGAGAGCGAGCAGATGAATTTTTAAGCTTTGAGGAGGCTCATAGACAGAATAAGAATGGAGATTATGCCAGTGTCAGCGGCATAGAGTGTACAGTGAAAACTCTGTTTAAGAAAAACAGAGAGAACGGTAATTCTGCGAACTGTTATTATTACCGCTTTGACGCCGATATTCCCGGCTGGGATAATCCGGGAACCTTCCACTCTGTGGAGCTGTGGTTCTTCTTTGAGACCTTAGCAAAGTGCTGGAGACCCTTTACGGGAAAGCATTATGATTTGGCACGCCAAATGTGCAATTACTGGTGTAATTTTGTCAAGACAGGCAATCCCAACGGAAAGGACGCCGATGGCACGGATATGCCGGAGTGGCTTCCCTACACTGAGGAGACGCCCTGCGATATGGTATTTAAGACGGACGGCTCCTACCCCAATACAAAAGAGGAGTCAAAGTTCAAGGAATTCCTTATGGAGAGCATTAAGAGAAGCTTGCAATAACATGTGAAAAAATAGCACCAAAAGGGTAAAATTAATCCTTTGGTGCTATTTTTTTGTACTGTAAAATGCTATAATAAAATAGTATAAGTATGCAAAGCAAGTAACAGTTCATGAGGAGATAAGAGTTACTTTAATATCGGGCGAGGGGGCATAAGCTGTGGCAGAGAGACATCTTGGGCAACGTTCCAAAAAGGGAGCTGAGCGTTGGAAAAAGCATTTTGAGCGACAGAAAGAATTACATAGACAGATTAAGGCGGCAGCGGGGGAGGATATTTTAAAATCCCGAAATTTTCGTACCACGAGAGAACATATTCAGCATGGAAATATGACGGTAAATAATCATTGCATGAATGTGGCAAAATACAGCCTTGCATTCAGCGATAAGCTGCATATTACCTGTAACCGTAAGGAGCTTATCAGAGGCGCACTGCTGCATGACTATTTTCTCTATGACTGGCATGATGAGGAGCATGTGAAGCTTTACAGATTCCATGGCTTCAGGCATCCGGGAGTAGCGTTGAAGAATGCTTCTCAGGATTACCGGCTTACGGAGAGGGAAAAGGATATTATCAGAAAGCACATGTGGCCCCTCACAGTGGTACCGCCTATGTGCCGGGAGGCGTGGATTGTAAGTGCTGCAGACAAATGGTGTTCTCTCATGGAAACCTTTCACATGCATAGAGGGCATGGCGCTTTGTTGCAAAAGCTGAGGACGAAGAGAGAGGAAGAGGGAGACAGATAGCTTGGAGCACTTGTATGATAAATTAACAGAATATGGTAAAAGTGATTTTTATCCTTATCATATGCCGGGGCATAAGCGCAGTATGTCAGCGGGTATGCCGGTTGATATGATACAAATGGATATTACGGAAATAAATGATTTTGATAACCTGCATGAGCCGGAGGGAATTCTGAAACGGTTACAGGAACGGGCTGCGGCACTCTACGGAGCGGAGGAGAGCTTTTATCTGGTAAATGGAAGCACCTGTGGTATTTTAAGTGCAATCAGTGCGGCAGTATCCTGCGGCGGACATATTTTAATGGCAAGAAATTGTCACAAGTCAGCCTATCACGGAGTATATCTTAGAAATTTGAAGGTAACATACTTATATCCGCCTATGCTTGAGGGATATGATATCTGTGATGCCATTACGCCAAAGCAGGTGAGAGAGGCACTGGAGCGGGAAGCGGATATCGAAGCCTTCTTTCTGGTGTCACCCACCTATGAGGGAAGAATTGCAGATGTGGAGACAATCGCTAAGGTGGTACATGAACGGGGCATTCCCCTGATTGTGGACGAGGCTCATGGGGCTCATTTGGGTCTGGCGGAGGGCTTTGCCGGAAATAGCAATCAGGCGGGAGCGGATTTGGTAATCCACAGTGTTCATAAGACTCTGCCGGCAATGACCCAGACGGCGCTTCTTCATGTGAACGGAAGCAGAATTGACAGGGAAAGATTGCGGAGATTTTTGCATATTTATCAATCCAGCAGTCCATCATATGTATTAATGGCAAGTATTGACAATGCCCTTAATATTGTGGAGGAGAAGGGGTGCGAACTGTTTCGGGAGTTTCAGCACTCCTATCAGGCTATGCTGGAGGAATTGTCCCATTGCAGACAGCTTCGCTTTGTGTCCGGTGATGAACGGCATCAGGATATCGGAAAGCTTGTGATTGACTGTAGGGAAGCAGGCTTGACAGGGCAGCAGCTCTACCGGATTTTACTGGAGAAATATCATTTGCAGCTTGAAATGGCGGGAGGAAGCTATTGCCTTGCCATGTTTACCATTGCCGACGGAAGAGAGGCTTATGAGAGAATGACCAAGGCACTGCTTGAGATTGACAGACAGATAGAGGGCGGTTGCAGTGAGGGAGTGTCGGCATCGGGAGCAACGGAATCCTTGCATAAAATGACAATAATGTCAGCTAGCGCACTACCTTTGACTATAGCATGGGACATGCCATGGGAGCAGGTGGAGCTTGGGGCAGCAGTGGGCAGGAGGGTGGCTGATTTTATAAATCTATATCCTCCGGGAGTACCGATTTTAGTGCCGGGAGAGGTGTTTTCCAAGGAGCAATATCTGCAAATCAGGGAATATTTGGAGCAGGGGCTAAAGGTACAGGGAGTAAGCGGCGATGTGGAGCATTATCAGATGAAGTGCATAGCCGGAGATATGATAAATTGACCATATATAAATTGACAGAAAGAGAGTAAGAGCTTTATGAGAAAAACTAAGATTATTTGTACCATAGGACCGGCAAGCGAGAGTGAGGAGCGTCTGCGCGAGCTGATGCTGGCAGGAATGAATGTGGCAAGATTTAACTTCTCCCACGGAACTCATGAGGAGCAGAGGGTGAAGCTTGAGCGGGTAAAAAAGGTCAGAGAGGAATTGAACCTGCCTGTGGCAACCCTTTTGGATACAAAGGGTCCGGAAATCCGTCTCCGTGATTTCGAGGGCGGCAGAGTGGAGCTGATATCAGGACAGACCTTTATTCTTACTACGGAGGAAATATTGGGAACTGATAAGAGGGCTGCTATTTCCTATAAAAATTTGAAAAATGACGTAAGTGTGGGAACCACCATTCTGATTGATGACGGCTTGATTGAAATGTCGGTGGAGGAAATCAGAGGAGAGGAAATTGTCTGCCGTGTTGTAAATGGTGGCTTTGTGTCCAATCACAAGGGCGTGAATGTGCCGGGGGTAGTGCTTTCCATGCCCTACATCAGTGATGTGGACAGAGAGGATATTTTATTTGGTATTGAGATGGGTTATGAATTTCTGGCGGCTTCCTTTGCCCGCACCAAGGAGGATATCTTGCAGGTGCGCAAAATTTTGGACGAGAATAAGTGTTCCATGAAAATCATTGCCAAGATTGAAAATATGCAGGGTATTCAGAATTTGGAGGAAATCTTAAGCGTTTCTGACGGTATCATGGTTGCAAGAGGAGATATGGGCGTGGAGATTCCCTTAGAAGAGGTTCCCGTGCTTCAGAAAAAGATGATTAAGCTCGCCAATGCACAGGGCAAGCATGTAATTACTGCCACTCAAATGCTGGAATCTATGATAAAGAATCCCCGTCCAACCAGAGCGGAGGCAACAGACATTGCCAATGCCATTTATGACGGAACAACGGCAATTATGCTTTCAGGAGAGAGCGCTGCCGGACAATATCCGGTGGAGGCTGTAAGAACTATGGCGAGAATTGCCGAAAGTGCGGAGCTTGACATTGATTACCGCAGGAGAATGACACGATTGTCAGATTCAGAAAAGAAGTATATTACTACAGCAATCGCTTATGCAACCTGCTCCACGGCAATGGATTTGAATGCGGCAGCAATTATTACCGTAACTCTTTCCGGCTATACGGCAGAATCTATTTCCCGGTTTAAACCGGGCTGTCCGATTATTGGCTGTACCACCAGCGAGCGGGTATACCGACAGCTGAATCTGCTGTGGGGAGTAAGTCCTCTGTACTTGAAGCGTGAGGAGACAACGGAGGAGCTGTTTGCGGATGCGGTGGCAGAGGCCAAAAAGGCGGGCTATGTGAAAGCAGGAGATATTGTGGTGATTACGGCAGGCGTACCATTAGGAGTTGCGGGCAAGACCAACATGATACGTGTGGTAGAGGTTTAGGAAAGATGGCTAAGATTATTTATATTATGGGGAAAAGCTCCACGGGGAAGGACACCATTTATAAGCGGTTATTGAGGGAGAGTACGTTGGCATTGCAGACTATTGTACCCTACACTACAAGACCCATACGGGCGGGAGAAAAAAACGGGGTGGAATATTATTTCACTGATGAGGAGGGCTTTGAGCGGCTGCTTGCGCAGGGGAAAATTATTGAGGAGCGGGCATATCAAACCTTTCACGGCTTGTGGCGTTATTTTACGGTAGATGATGGTCAGATTCGGCCTGATGAACAGGACTACATTATGATAGGCACGCTGGAGGCATATCAGAAGATGAAGGAGCATTTCGGGGAGGACAGGCTCCTTCCGGTGTTGATAGAGCTGGACGATGGTGTCAGATTGCAGCGGGCGTTAAATCGGGAGAAAAAACAGAAGAATCCTAAGTATGAGGAAATGTGTCGTAGATTTTTAGCGGACAGTGAGGATTTTGCCGCTGAAAAGCTTCAGGCAGCGGGCATCGAGAAAAGCTTTTACAATGACGATTTGACAAAGTGCTTAAGGGAAATTGTAGCTTACATAAAGGAAAATCGGGGTTACAACAGAAAGGACAGGTGAGTCCATGGAAATTAAGGTAAATCAGGTGGCGCAAGCCTCACAGGTGGAGCAGCCAAAGCAACCACAGCCTACGGACGGCAGCTTTAAATTTACCCTTGCAAGTCATATTGAGGAGGCTGAGCTTCAGGCAAGGCTGAATACTCTTATGGAGGAAATTACCATGCAGGGTGAAAAGCTTGCCAAGCGCAGAGATGTAAAGGATATGAAGCATTACAGAGGGCTTATTAAGGATTTTCTCAATGAGGTGGTTACCCGTTCGCATTCCTTTTCCAGAGAGAATTTTTTGGACAGAAGGGGCAGACACAGGGTGTACGGTATTATACGGCTTATCGATGAGAATTTGGACCAGCTGGCGCAGGAGCTTATGAAGGACGAGAAGGATAATCTGGCAATCCTCAATAAGATTGGGGAAATCAGAGGACTGCTGTTGGATATTTTTACATAAGTTGTGTTGCATATGAAAATCACTTGGAAATGGAGGATTAAGATGGCAGCTTTTAAAGATATTATTGGACAGGAACAGATTAAGGAGCATTTACAGAACGCTCTTGCTACCGGGAAAATTTCTCATGCGTATATTATAAATGGTGAGAAGGCCTCCGGTAAGGAATTCATAGCGAGGATTTTTGCCATGGCGCTTCAGTGTGAGGGGGAAGGAGACAAGCCCTGCGGACAGTGCCATTCCTGTAAGCAGGCCTTGTCCGACAACCAGCCGGATATTATCCGTGTGACCCACGAGAAGCCCAATACCATCAGTGTGGACGATATCCGCGCCCAAATCAATAATGATGTGGCAATCAAGCCCTATAGCAGCCCGTATAAGATTTACATCATGAACGAAGCGGAAAAAATGACGGTGCAGGCACAGAATGCTATTTTAAAAACCTTGGAGGAGCCGCCGGAGTATGCTGTAATTATGCTTCTTACTACCAATGTGAACTCCCTTCTTCCCACCATTTTAAGCCGCTGCGTGGTGCTGAATATGAAGCCTGTGGCAGATAATCAGGTGCGTAAATATTTGATGGAGCAGCTACAGGTGCCGGACTACAAGGCAGAGGTCTGCGTGGCTTTTGCACGGGGAAATATCGGAAAGGCAAAGGCGCTTGCTTCCAGTGAGGAATTTGAAAACGTAAAGGCGGAAGCCTTATCCCTGCTTAAATATATACAGGATATGGAGTTATATGAAATCATTGCCGCAATCAAAAAGATAAGCGAGTACAAGCTGGAGGTCAATGATTATCTGGACATCATGGCAATTTGGTATCGCGATGTGCTTCTCTTTAAGGCAACCAACGATATGAATCATTTGGTTTTCCGCGAAGAAATGCAGGCGCTCAGACAGGTTGCTAACCGCAGCAGCTACGAGGGAATCGAGCGTGTCATTCAGGCTTTGGACAAGGCAAAGAATCGCCTGAATGCCAACGTGAATTTTGATTTGACCATGGAGCTTTTGTTCTTGGAAATAAAGGAGAACGGATAAGGGGAATACAAGGAGATAAAAGGGAATGATTTACATAGGGATTTGTGATGATGAGGAGATACAAAGACAGCATATACTTAAGCTGTGCGAGCAATTTTTTACAAAATATTCACTGTCATTTGAATGTATTGAATTTACATCAGGAGAGGAACTTTTGCAATACACGGGAGAGCAGCTTCATATACTTTTTTTGGATGTTGAGCTGGGTGGTATGGATGGTATTGAGGTAATGCATCAGGTGGAGGAAGCAGACTGGGTTTGGCGTATTGTGTTTATTTCCAGTCACGAGGAAATGGTATGGAATTCCTTTGGAATAAAAACGCTGGGGTTTGTCAGGAAGCCGGTGGAATATGCTACATTAGAAAAATGGATAAAAATCGCCATAAAGGAAAATCAAGAAAACAGAGTATATGAATGTACTGTGGGTAGAGAAAAGTATTATAAAAAGATTGAAGACATTTATTATTTAGAGTCAGAGGGAAATTATACGTATATATGTGAGAAGAAAGAAAAAATACTGATAAACGATAATTTAAAATGCTGGCAGAAGAAAATGGGGAATGCACCCATGGTCAGGATTCATAAATCTTATTTGATAAATATGCAGCATATAAAAGCATGGGAAGCAGATACGGTGGTATTGTCAAACGAAACAGTGCTTCCGCTGGGCAGGCAATATAAAAAAGATGCAAGGGAGACTTATTTTGCCTTTGTGAAAAGACAGGTAAAGGGGAGAATGTGACAAATGATAGCAGTAATTATGTATACACTTGTGGAATTTTTAATTTTCTATATAGTTTATGTAAATGTGTTTGGCGTGAAATTTAAAAGGAAAAAGCTGCCATACATAGCGATTATTCTGAGCACCTGTTTTGTGCAGGTAGCAGTATTGTGGTTGGCGGATAACACATGGAAGGATGTTGTTATCCTTGGGGGTGGATTTATCGCGGTATTTATTTTAGCAGAGGGGAAAAAATTAAAGGCATTTTTATTGTTCCCGGTGGTTTATTTTCTAACGAGTATGGTAAACATATTGAATGCCTATGGGCTGGAAGCACTCTTGGGAATTACGCATGATGCGCTTTGTGATTCAATGGGGCTTATGTTAGTGGCAGTGGGCATGACGCTTTTGGTATTTACCATATATGGGGTGATTGCAAAGAGAAAGGATTTGGGGGAAGTATTTTTCGATGCCAGGCAATATCTTACCTTGTCTGTAGGAATATGCTGTGCCTTTGTTATTGTCAGCTTTTCTCAAGGCTTGCTGGAAGGCGACCCTCTTATCAATGACATTAGGAATGAGGTAGCTGCTGCATGTGTTGTGATGTCTCTTCTGTTTATTGCATTGAGTATTTGGCAGCAGATAACTTGGAAGAGAGCCTATAAATACAGAATTGATAATGAGAAATATGAGCTGTTTCTTTCTAAACAGGAGGAGCATATTAATATGCTGATTAGAGAGGACGAAAGCCGAAGGCGTCTTAAGCATGATATGCGGGCGCATATGCAGGCTTTGGATACCTTGGCCCAACGGGGCGAATTGGAGATGTTAAGGCAGTATCTCCATAATATGGAGGAGAGTTTTGACAATGACAGGGTAGAAAAATTTACCACTATTTCGGCAGTCGATGCGGTTATTAGTGAGTGGCATAAAAAGGCAGTGGAAAGGCAGGCTGAATGGAGCTTTGAGGGAGTGCTTTCGCAGCCTGAGCGGATTACAATTTTTGAATTATGTACAATTTTT
>Ga0129312_1000908_pt1 | contig 20219 bp, 19 predicted proteins | sample O827metagenome_FD_94434 | JGI IMG/M metagenome (GOLD analysis project Ga0129312, IMG submission 94434) | Orangutan group fecal microbial communities from Wisconsin, USA - O827 metagenome | ecosystem: Host-associated > Mammals > Digestive system > Large intestine > Fecal | place: USA: Wisconsin... | reverse complement strand
CATATTCGCCATGTTTGCATGGTATATTTCACTATTTACTCTAATTTTACCCTCATACCAGAATTTACTTTTGCAAAGCTGCAAGATTTTTTGCTGAACTGGAACTTACTTTTTCAATTCACCTTTATTTCACGAGGTACATTTTTTCACGATAATCAATATATTGCATTATGGCCTAAAAAAGATATTGTGCAGAAAAAAGCAGAAAAAATCTATAATGAGATAGACAATAAATTTATTGATAGGGAGCTGCTTTCACAAATCAATAGTGTAGCGGTAGAGTTAAATACAATTGTTGTTAAATATGCTAGTGCTGATTATGACAGAAGTGATGTTATATTTGAATTAAAATCACTAAAAATCAGACTCGCCAGTTTACTCTCGGAGTTCCGCAGCTTATATGTAAAGAAAGAAGAGAAGAAAAGCGTTGCTTGTAAGCTGTCTGCATTTAGCAATGAGATAAGCATAGTTTTTCAGGACAATAATAATGCGAAAAAGGTTCTTTTTACCGGTGATTTTGGTAAAAAGAGAAATTGGAGTTTTATAAAAAACAATACTGATAACTGCGTTAAAATACATACTTTATATGATGTAATTAAAGTTCCTCATCATGGAACTAATTCTTATTATATTGATTTTACTGATATTATAGGCGATGAATCAACATTATTGATACCAAATGGGGTGATTAATAATAGGAAAGGCTGGAATAGAGCTAATGAATATGTTATTGATTCAAAAAAAGTTAAGAATACAACAGTGTGTGCATCTAATGCAATGTGTAAAGCGGGAGGATGTCCAAAATGTAAGATTATTAGTCCGAAAAAATGTATTGAAGTATAGTGTTTTATGCTTTTTTTGAGAGATCAAAAGGTTCGGTCGCTTGCTTTGTATGCGTTTTGTACGGGTTTTAAACTAAAGTATACCAAGAATTAAGGGTATTAAACTATGTCTTCATTGATTCGACTTAAGTTGGAAGTGCATAATTATTGTAAATATTCTTTATTTATAAAAACAAGATAAAGTTTTCGCCGCTAAGTGGCGCCGGGAGTTTTGGAAAAATGATAAACGAGTAGGATTGTGAAGATGAAAGAAACACAAGTAATTAACAGGATTGAAACAGGGAAAAGAATTCGCCGGCTGCGTGTGGAGAATGGATATCAGGTAACCGATATCCAGAGAATTATCGGACTGGCGTCGCCCCAATCCGTTTACAAATGGGAACGGGGGGACAACCTTCCATCCATTGACAGTGCGGTTATTCTGGCATGGATCTTCGATATTCCGGTGGAAGATTTATTTGTTCTGAATGATTCCGATGAAGATTTGGATGAAGAAGATAGAAAAGTAACAGCGTGCAAATAATAATGAAAGAACGATAAAAGGGACCTCTGATATGGCTGATGATTGTCAGCCATATCAGAGGTTTGCTGTTTTTTGCCTTCATGAATATTTGTGAGAGCGAAATAGTTGCTGCGAACCGTGGACCTGAAAATCCGAAAAAAGGAGCCCCGCCGACCCGGCAGCGCCCCGGTGAATCGCCGCCCTGAGGTGAAATTTAAACTTACAATTCAATCGGAAAACCTGAGGTTTAATTCAAAATGTTTTTACCACTTTGAAACTGATTAAAAGTGGTAAAGACATAGAAAAAACATAAAATTAAAGGAACGGTACCTTGTTTTGTACCATTATAAAGAGTAAAATAAAACGTGGCGTATTGCGGAATTAGAGTATTAAGAGAGAAAAATGCGGACAGGATTGAATATCAGAAAGAGAAAAGACGGGCTTTATGAGGCTCGATATATAAAGGGTCGCACGGAAGAGGGCCGGATTGTGTACGGGTCGTTCTACGGGAAGACTTTGGAGGAGGCGGCGGCCAAAAGGCAGGCGGAACGGGACAAGATGACCGTTCGGAACAATCCGCCTCGCCAGGTGGGCCTGATTATTCTGGGCGCCGGATCCCATGGCGCCGAGGTGAAGGAGATTGCGAAGATGCTGCGGGTTTTCGGGCACATTGATTTCCTGGACGATGACACGTCCAAGGAAGGGGTGATCGGGACCTGGAAGGATGCGGCAAAATTCCGGGAAAGCTACGGCTGCGCCATTGTGGCGGTGGGAAACCGGAAGCTGAGAGAACTTTGGCTCTCGCGGCTCACCGAGATGGGCTATGTGATTCCGACTCTGGTGCATCCGACGGCGGTGATTTCCGAGTCGGCGCAGATTGGTGCCGGAACCGTGGTGTGCGCCAACGCCACCATCGGAACCAACGCGAAGCTGGGCGTGGGCTGCATCATTTCCTCCAGCGTGACCGTGGCCAGAGGCGCGACGGTGGAAGATTGGTCCCATATCGACACAGGCGAAGCCGCCACATAGAAAGAAGGTACAAAATGAGCATTTTATTGGCAGGGGGCGCCGGATACATCGGGTCCCACACCGCAGTAGAACTGATTCGAGCAGGCTATGACGCAGTCATCGCCGACAATTTTGATAACAGCAGCCCGGAGGTCCTCCGGCGGATTGAGCAAATTACGGGCGTGCGGCCGAAGATGTACCGGACGGACGTGAAAAACCCGGACACATTGAAAACTGTTTTTACGGAAAACTCCATCGACGTGGTGATCCATTTTGCCGGACTGAAGGCGGTGGGAGAATCCGTGGAGAAGCCGGTCAAGTATTACCGAAACAACATCGATACCACCCTGACGCTGCTGGAAGTGATGCAGGAGACGGGCTGCCGCCGGATGGTATTCAGTTCCTCCGCCACCATTTACGGGGAAGAGGCGCCGGTGCCGTATACGGAGGACATGGGCCGCGGAAAATGCACGAACCCGTACGGTTGGACGAAGAACATGATGGAGCAGATTTTGGAAGATGCGGCGCATGCCGACAAGGCGATGTCCGTGGTTCTTCTGAGATATTTTAATCCGATTGGCGCGGACGCTTCCGGTCTGATCGGCGAGGACCCCCAGGGGATTCCCAACAACCTGATGCCGTACGTGTCCCAGGTGGCCGTGGGCAAGCGGGAGAAGCTGACGATTTTCGGCAAGGACTACGACACGCCGGACGGCACCTGCCGGCGGGATTTCATCCATGTGACGGATTTGGCCAAAGGCCACGTGAAAGCCGTGGAGTACGCGATGAAGACTACCGGCACGGAGGTGTTCAACATGGGCACGGGCACGCCCTACAGCGTTCTTGAAATCGTAAAAGCATTCCAGGACGCCAATGCCCTAAAAATACCATACGAGTTCGGCCCGAGACGTCCGGGGGATCTTGCGGAGTGTTGGGCGGACGCTGCCAAAGCGGAGCGAATCCTGGGCTGGAAGGCGGAGAAAAACCTGACAGATATGTGTCGGGATACCTGGAACTGGCAGAAAAACAACCCGGATGGGTATAGATAAGGAGAAGAAGCGATGTTTAGAGGAACCGATATGAAGCCGTTTGAGAAGAAGGTATGGCTGGCTTCGCCTACCATGCACGGCGAAGAAATGGAATATATGAAGGAAGCCTACGATACCAATTGGATGAGTACCGTGGGCGCGAATATCAACGAGGTGGAACGGATTGCCGCGGAGAAGGCCGGCGTAAAATATGCGGTCGCCCTCTCGGCCTGCACGGCAGCGCTGCACCTGTGCGTGAAACTGGCTGGGGAGAAGCTGTACGGCCGTCCGGCAGTGGGCCACGGCGCCGTGGAAGGCAAGCGGGTGTTCTGTTCCGATATGACCTTCGATGCCACCTTGAACCCGGTACTGTATGAAGGAGGAATTCCTGTTTTTATCGATACGAATCCGGAAACCTGGAACATGGATCCGGCGGCTTTGGAGAAGGCCTTTGAGATGTATCCGGAAGTCAAACTGGTGGTGTGCGCGGAGCTTTACGGATTCCCGGGCGGAATTCGGGAGATTAAGGAAATCTGCGAGAAGCACGGGGCACTGCTGATTGAGGACGCAGCGGAAGCCATGGGCGCCACCTATGAAGGACAGCAGTGCGGAAGTTTTGGGGACTATTCGGCGATTTCCTACAACGGAAATAAAATCATCACCGGTTCTGCCGGCGGATGTCTGCTGACCAATTCCTTGGAGGATGCCAATAAAGCCCGCAAATGGTCCACCCAGGCCCGGGAGGCAGCGGCGTGGTACCAGCACGAAGAGGTGGGATACAACTACCGAATGAGCAACGTCATCGCCGGCGTCATTCGCGGCCAGTACCCGCATCTGGAGGAGCACATTGCCCAGAAAAAAGCCATTTACGACCGCTACGCGGAGGGCCTGAAGGACCTTCCGGTGAAAATGATTCCATTCGATGAGAAGTCCGTTCCGAATTACTGGCTCAGCGCATTGATCATCGACGAGGACGCGATGTGCAAGCAAGTTCGGGGAGAGACGGATGCCCTTTACATCGGGGAGGCGGGCAAAAGCTGCCCGACGGAAATCCTGGAGGTCATCGCCGGCCTGAACGCGGAGGGCCGTCCAATCTGGAAGCCGATGCACATGCAGCCGATGTACCGGATGCACGAATTCATCACCGTGGACGGTACCGGCCGGGCAAAGACGAACGCCTACATTGCCGGCGAGGCCAAAGACAGGGGCGCCGATATCTTCGCCCGTGGTGTGTGCCTGCCGTCGGATAACAAAATGACCCCGGAACAGCAGGACCGTATCATTGAAGTTATTAGAGCATGCTTTGAGTAATATAGTGTATGAGGTTTGATAAATATGAAAAAGCTTTTAATTCTGGGCAGTGATTTTAGCACGGTACATTTAGTCTGTGAAGCAAAAAAAATGGGTGTATATGTAATTGTGTCAGATTTAATGCAGCACTCTCCTTCAAAGGATTATGCAGATGAAAGCTGGAATATTAGTACAACCGATATAGATTTGTTAGCTACGAAGATTACAGAGAAAAAAATTGATGGTGTGATGGCAGGTGCTAGCGAATTCAATCTGGAGAATGCGAGACACATTTGCAAACGTTTGAACTTGCCTTTGTACTGTGAAAGTGATAATGCGTGGTCGATTGCAAGAGATAAGAGAAAATTTAAGGATTTATGTATAAAGAATAGTGTTAGAGTTGCTAAAGATTACTACCTATCTGATAAATTATATGATGAAGAATTTGCCAACATTAGTTTCCCTGTAGTTGTAAAACCTACAGATAAAAGTGGAAATAGAGGAATGAGTTATTGCAATAATATAGATGAGCTTGTTGACGGATATCACCGTGCAAGAGATGAATCCGATGCAGAAAAAATTATCGTTGAAACTCAGCTAAAAGGGCCGGAGTATACAGGGTACTATGTTATTGCCAATGGTGAGATTGTTCTTTCTTATTACACATCTATGCATCATCAGACAGGCTATCCTGACAATTTTTATTCACTGGAATACCTAACATCGCGTCACTTAAAGCAGTACTTAGCTGAAATGAATGATGGCATAATAAGTGTTTTGAAAGAGGCTGGTTGTACAAATGGCATTGCATGGGTTGAAACAATGTACAATCAAGATGGACATTTTTATGCTTTAGAAATGGGATATAGATTTGCTGGACCGGGTGTATACGCAGTTCATGAAAGAGTTTCCGGTTTTAATACGTATAGGTGGATGATTGAATGTGCTTTGGGTATTAGACATAAAGTAAGTGATTTACCCAAACCGTTAAAATCAGGATATGTTGAATGTGCAGGAGCGTATAATTTCTTTACAAAGCGAGAAGGTGAAATTGCAGAAATCTGTGGTTTAGATAGAATTGAGAAATTGCCAAATGTTGTAGTTGATATGCCTAAGAGAAAAGGTAGTTCAGTAAGAAAAAATGTTAACATGGGCATTATCAAAATATTTGGAAAAGATTGTGATGAAATGTGTGAGACGATGAATTTCATTAACAAGAACTTAAAAATTTTAAATGACGAAAAACAGAATATGTTCATATATTTTAACGATTTTAAAAAAGTAAAAGATGAATATGAAGAAGGGCTTAAGGAGTTTACAACAACTTAAAAAATGAGAAGGTGTGTGGTTTAGTTGTATAAGATGTTGAATATGATAATCAAAAGAATAGTTGATTTTTTTGGAAGTGCAATAGGACTTGTTGTTTTGTCACCGTTTTTAGTGATAATAGCCATTTTAATAAAGTGCTCATCTAAGGGGCCAGTTTTCTTTTTACAAGAGAGAATTGGAAAACAAGGTAAAGTGTTTAAAATCATTAAGTTTAGAACAATGGTAATGAACGCAGAGAAAATAGGCTCAGGTGTATTTATAAATGAAAAAAACGATGACAGAATAACTAAAGTGGGGAGATTCTTGAGGTCAACAAGTCTAGATGAATTACCCCAGTTGTTTAATGTACTCGTTGGAGATATGTCGCTTGTTGGACCTAGACCACCGGTGGTCTATCATCCCTATGATGGATATGGAAACTATCCATCTTGGGCAAAGAAACGTTTTGATATGCGACCTGGCATGACCGGACTGGTCCAGATAACATCAAGAAGTGAATCTTCCTGGGATGAGCGAATCACTGTAGACAATGAGTATATAGATAATTTTAGTGTTTTATTAGATTTAAAAATCCTATTTGGGACAATAATGACGGTAATTAAAGGTGAGGCATATTGATGGATACACCTACATATAGAATTGATGCATTTAACAATAATGAAATATATGTAAAAAGGGATGATTTGTTACCGTATTCATTTGGTGGTAATAAAGCAAGAAAAGCAGTTCTGTTTTTCAAAGAGATTGACAAAGGAAAGTATGATTGCGTTGTTACATATGGCAGTAGCCATTCAAACCATTGTAGAATTATTTCAAACATGGCAGTTAGAAGAAACATTCCATGCTATTTAATCGGACCTAAAGAAGTATCAGATGTTACTTACAACAGTAGATTTATGAAATTGTTTGGGGCAGATATTCAGACCGTTCCCGTTAATCAAGTTCATTCTACTATTGAAAAGAAAATTGATAGCCTAACGAGAGATGGAAAGAAGCCATATTTTATTCCTGGTGGCGGACATGGAAATATTGGAACAGAAGCCTACAAACAGTGTTATGAAGAAATAAAAGAATACGAAGTAGAAAATGACACATTCTTCGATTACATATTTTTTGCATCTGGGACTGGTACAACTCAAGCAGGGCTTGTGTGTGGACAACTTGAACATGGTGATGAGAGAAAAATAATCGGTATAAGCATCGCAAGAAAGAATCCAAGGGGCCGAGAAATAGTAATAAATAGTATCAAGGAGTATATGCCGGATGTTCCAGAAGCTTTAGTTGATAGTAAAACAATCTTCCTGGATGATTATGTAGGTGGTGGATATGGAAAGGATAACTCTGATATTGTCAAAGTAATAAAACAATCGATGATTAAATATGGCATTCCTTTAGACAGTACCTATACAGCGAAAGCGTTTAACGGGATGCTTAAATTTATAGAAAAACACGATATTCAACGAAAGAAAGTTCTTTTTATCCACACGGGAGGAACACCACTATTCTTTGATGATTTTAGGGACTTAATGTTATAGTTCTTTAAATAGGAGATTACGATAATGAACGTATTGATTTTAAGTTCGGGAACAAGAAATAAGATTGTTCAATATTTTAAAGAATCTTTGAAGGGAGAAGGAAAAGTTATTTGCACAGACATGAGTAACTTAGCACCTTCAATTTATGAAGCAGACAAGTTTTATGTTGTTCCTAGAATGACTGCTCCTGGTTATATAGAAGTAGTTTTAGACATATGCAAGAAGGAGCATATTGATGGAGTGTTGAGTCTTATAGATCCGGAATTGTCTCTTCTTGCTGAAAATAGAGAAAGATTTGAAGCTATTGGGACTAAGGTGATTGGTTCTTCATATGATATTTGCGAAATGTCATTGGATAAATATGAGATGTACAAATGGTTAAATAATCACGGTTATAAATGCGCTACATCATATATGGACAAAAGTCAGTTCTTTGCAGATGTTGAGTCTGGTAAAGCGAAATTCCCCGTATTTGTAAAACCTGCAAGAGGAAGTGCAAGTATTGCTATTTCAAAGGCCTACGACAAAGAGACTGTTGAACTTTTGTTTGCGCATGACGAAGGATTGATGATTCAAGAATTTCTACAGGGGCAGGAGATTGGTGCTGATGTATACATTGATATGATAACTGGTGAAGTTGTTTCGATATTTACAAAGAAAAAACTACTTATGAGAGCTGGCGAAACAGATAAAGCTGAATCGTTTAAAGACGATAATTTATTTGCTCTTATTGAACAGTTTGTTAAAGAAGTAGGATATAGAGGTCAGATTGATATTGATGTATTCGATGTTAATGGTGATTATTATATAAGTGAAGTAAATCCACGGTTCGGCGGTGGATACCCACATGCGTATGAAAGTGGCGCAAATCACATGCAATTGATATTGAATAATTTAAAAGGAGAGGCTAATTCTCCTGTTATAGGTAAAAACTATGAAACAGGAATATATATGATGAAATTTAACGAACTTATGGTTAAAAAAATGTAATGGAGTCTGCTATGAATATTCTATTTTTAACGACAGGACGAATGGATAATATTGAGCAAAGATCACTTTATCCTGATTTGCTTCGATGCTTTAGAGATAAAGGACATAATATATATGCTGTTAGTTCGTATGAGAAAAGGGAGGAGAGAGAAACTGAACTAATTAATGAAAATGGGGCACACATGTTACATGTAAAGATTGGAAATTTAACCCAGACAAACAAGATAGAAAAAGGACTTTCAACTTTAAGGATTGAAAAACAGTATTTAAATGCAATAAAAAAGCATTTTTCAAATATTAAATTTGATCTTGTGATGTACTCAACTCCACCAATCACTCTAGTCAAAGTGATTGAGTATTTAAAAAAACGAGATTATTGTCAAACATATCTTCTTTTAAAGGATATTTTTCCTCAAAATGCTGTGGATTTAGGTATGTTGAGAAAAACAGGTATAAAAGGATTACTATATCGCTTTTTTAGAAATAAAGAACAAAGCTTGTACAAAATTTCAGATTATATAGGTTGTATGAGTCAAGAAAATGTTGACTATATAGTAGAGAATAATCCAAAGCTAAATCCTGACACAATCGAGATATGTCCTAATTGCATTGATGTTATTGACATGAGCGTGAATGATGATACAAGAAAAAAGATAAGAGAAAAATACAATTTGCCACAAGATAAGAAGATTTTTATTTATGGTGGAAATCTTGGAAAACCGCAAGGGATAGAGTTCATGATTAACTGTCTAAGAAGTCAGGCTTATAATGAGGAGTATTTCTTCTTAATTGTTGGTGCTGGAACAGAATTTGATAAGATTCAGGTATATATCGATAAGGAAATGCCGTTAAATGTAAAATTATTGAAACGAATTCCCAAAGAAGACTACGATGCGATGGTGGGAGCGTGCGATGTCGGATTGATTTTTTTAGACCATAGATTTACAATTCCAAACTTCCCAAGTCGTCTATTGGCATATATGCAGGCAAAATTACCCGTGCTAGCAATAACAGATCCGCATTCTGATGTTGGGAAAGTTGTTGTTGATGGCGGATTTGGATGGTGGTGTGAAAGTAATGATGTTGATGGTTTTAGTAAATTAATATCAGAAATTGATTTTGAGAAGATAGAGATGCAAAAGGACGTAGAGTATTCTTACCTTGTAAATAACTATTCTGTAGAGCGGGCGTACAGTATTATTATGAATCATTTCAACAAGTGAGGTATGTATGAAAAAAATGAAATTTGTTATTGCAAAAGGATTAAAACGAATATTAAATCCGCCGGCGTTAAGGGGTTGTAAAATTGATAAGACATCCGCAATCTGTTCAGGCAGTGAGCTGAACAGAGTTACTATGGATAGATATAGCTATATTGGTAATAGATGTTTTATGAATAATGTAAGAATTGGATCATTTTGCTCAATTGCCGATAAATGTTCAATTGGAGGCGCTGCTCATCCATTGGATAGAGTTTCATCTAGTCCGGTGTTTCATGAAGGAAGAAATATAATGCATAAAAACTTTGCAACATTTAAATCCATTCCAACCCCTGAAACCGTTATTGAAAATGATGTGTGGATTGGGATGGGGGCATATATAAAATCTGGAGTGACAGTTCATAATGGCGCAGTGATTGGAATGGGGAGCATTGTAACAAAAGATATACCGGCATATGAAATATGGGCAGGAAATCCAGCAAAAAAGATTGGTCAAAGATTTGATGATGATGTGATTAAGTCATTAGAAAAACTGCAGTGGTGGAAATGGGACGAAAAAAAGATTGCTGAAAAAGCACACCTGTTTGATAAAGTTGAAGACTTGATTTAAATTCAAGGAGAGGAATGTATGAATATATTGGTATTAACATCCGTTTATAAGGATTTATCAATTGGAGCACGAGATACATCTACAAACATTGTAAATTCGTTTGTTTCTGATTGGATTAAACAAGGACACAATGTCGTTGTTATACATAATTCTCATTGCTATCCACGCTTGGTGCATTCTATTCCAGCATCGTTAAAGAAAAAAATTGCAACAAGAATTAGTTTCTCTATAGCAGATTATGATGCCGTGAAAGAGAAAAAATATATGGATAGTGGTGCGACAATATATAGAATTCCTATCAGAAAATGGATTCCACATAAAACTCCATCAAATAAAGCAATAAAGAAACAAATTAATAAAATTCTCAGTATCTTACAAGATAATAGCTTTGTTCCAGATGTGGTTACCGGTCATTGGGCAAGTCCACAAATGGAAATAATTTCTGAACTTAAGAAAATATATGATTGTAAAACAGCTTGTGTTTTGCATGGTACCGGATATATTTCAGACCCTTCATTTGATGCGAAGAAGTATTTGCAATACATAGATCACATTGGTTGTCGATCGATATCTCAAGCTAGAAAAGTGAAAGAGATACTAAATCTAAATGAATTACCGTTTGTGTGTTATTCGGGCGTCCCTGATATTTATTTAAATAATTATGAAGTATCAACTGAAAAATATAACAATACTTCAGAATTGGTGGTGTCTTACGTTGGCCGTTTAGTATCGTATAAAAATATTGATGCCACAATAAGAGCTCTTACGTCAATTAAAGGATTGAAATGGCGTTTTAACATTGTTGGTGATGGTGCAGAAAAGAAGAATCTTATTGAATTAACAAAGAAATTACGTTGTGAAGAGAATGTTAAATTCTGGGGAAAAATCCCACGTGACGATGTTATGAATATTCTGAAGGATACGCAAGTTTTCATAATGATTAGTACAAACGAGATTTTTGGACTTGTTTATCTGGAAGCCATGGCCGCAAGTTGTCTAACCATTGCTTCGAAAGACGGTGGTGTTGATGGCATAATTGTCCATGGCCAGAATGGCTTTTTATGTGAAGAGGGAAATTCAGTAGAACTTGAAAAAATAATTAAAAATCACATTATGTCAGAGAAAATATCAAAGTTGCAGGAAATAGCTGAAAATGGTTATGATACTGCTATCGGATATTCAGATGCTAAAGTTGCTGCACGTTATTTAGAAACGATACTGAAGGATTAATAGAATCAAGTAAAAGGAGATATTCAGTGGAGAACTTTGTGAGAAAAAGTAGAATCGTAACTTTTCTTATAGTAGTAGCATGCTTTTTATCAAATTTGTCACAACTCCCATATTTTGTTTCCAGCGGAAAAACACAATTAGTGTGTTTTCCAATATGGGGAGTGTTATTTGTAGTTTTACTATTAAAAAGTCATTGGCGAGTATCAAATTCGATAGTCAACATGGGATTGGCGGTGGGTGCATTCCTTGTTTTGCTGCTGATATTCTCGTTTGTTAGTGGGAAAGAGTATTTTTCATCTTCACTGGTATATTCAGTAGTTATTTCGATGTTTATGTTCGTTATTGGTACATTTAGTGCTCCATATGTAGGTGCAGAAGTATTTCAAAGGATAATTATCTCATATTCTGTTTCAACTTTTATTGTAGCAATAACTGTTTTCATACAATATTTTGGAGTCGGTTTTAGCTTAAATACGAGCGTGTATGCATATTCTTCAAAAAATTCTTTTGCGCAAATACTATTTACAGCAATAGTTTTATTGTATTGCTATTATAAACCAAATAGTAGAATGCAGGTATTGCTTAAATACGTACTAGTGTTTTTTGAATTATTTATGGTGATAATTCTTAGATCTAGAGCGACTATATTAAGCCTTGCAGTTGTGTTGATGCTTATTGTTATTTCGAAAAATATGAATCGTAAGCTTAAATATATAATCCTGGCTGCTTGTATACTTGTTACTATTCTGTTGGTTACAAATGATAGTTTTAATAGCATGTTCTTTAATGACATACTTTTCGCAGGACGTGACATAAGCGATGTAGATGGCATATCTTCAGGAAGAATCAGTATTTTAAGAGAATTTCCAAAACTTATTGAAAACAATTGGTTGATGGGTAAAGGTGCGTTGTATTTCGAATGTTTTCCGTTATCAGCAATTATACAATTTGGTATAATTGCTGGATCTTTGTTAATAGCAGTGTCCTTGTTGCCATTGATTAAATCTATGCCTAAAAAGAAAAATGAAACTTGGAATATTCTATTTCTTTTATCAGTTGGATTTATAATTGATGGATTATTTGAAGGGTTAGCACCGTTTGGACCGGGAATTAAGTGTTATTTCCTTTGGCTGTTTTTTGGAATCGTTTTAGCATTTAACAACAAGGCTCATTACGAGGAGGTTAATCATTATTAATGGTGAATAACGAAAATAAATTGAAAATAAATTTGCTTTTACAAACTTTGTATCAAGTACTTGATACATGTCTACCATTGATAACGGCTCCATATTTAGCTAGAGTTCTTGGAGCAAACAATTTAGGAATATTCTCATATACAAACTCTGTCGTTACGTATTTTGCAATTTTCGCAATGCTTGGAACTGTAAATTATGGCACTAGATGTATTGCTTCTACAGATAATAAACATAATAGAAGCAAAACGTTTTGGGAGATTTATTTACTGCAAGCTTTCTTTTGTATAATATCAATAATCGCATATATATTCTATATTGTTTATGGGTGCAAAGAAAATAGGATAATTGCCATAATACAGACGTTAACATTAGTTTCATGCTTGACCAATATTAACTGGCTTTTTTTCGGATTGGAAATGTTCAAGATTACAGTTACTAGAAACACTTTTATCCGAATAGGAACAGTAATCTGTATTTTGACTTTTGTTAATGACGCAAACGATTTACCTTTGTATACAGGCATTATGCTAGGAGGCTCCTTAATTTCGGAATTGATATTGTTTTGGTTTGCGAAAGATAAAGTGTATTGGGTTAAGCCTTCGATAAGGGAAATTATTAGACATTTAAAACCAAATATTGTATTGTTTATTCCACTGCTTGCCATGTCGGTTTATCACACAATGGATAAAACTATGCTGGGATTATTGAGTGATTATAACCAAAGTGGATATTATTATAATGCTGATAAAGTGGTGAACATCCCTGTTAGTATAATTACTGGAATAAGCACTGTTATGTTACCTAGAATTTCAAATATGATAGCGCAAGGAAAGGATAATGAAGCGAAGCAATTGTTCTGCATATCATTAGAAGGAACTATTCTCGTTGCAAGCGCCATTGCTTTTGGAATAGCAGCTATAGCAAAAGAATTTATTCCATTATTTTTCGGATCAGGGTTTGATGATTGCATTATACTAACGATATTATTATCACCGGTATTAGTTATAAAGGCATTTTCGTTTACGGTAAGGAATCAGTTCTTGATTCCCTATAGAATGGAAAGAGATTTTACATTCTCGGTAATTTTAGGGGCTGTGGTTAATCTAATAATAAATCTCCTTTTTATTCCACGTTATGGTGGGTTAGGAGCTGTTATTGGTACCGTTATAGCAGAATTGGTAGCTTGTTTTTGGCAATGTTGGTCGATTAAGAAGCGTATATCTTTTCGACGTACAATTCTTCATTCCTTTGCATACATTATCATTGGTACATTAATGTTATTTGCAGTAAGAGCGATAGCATTATTGCCATTTGGAAGCGTTGTAGTATCTCTTGTTATAGAGGTATTAATTGGTGCAACTACATTTATTAGTCTGGTGCTTTTGTATTGGAAATTTACAAAGAATAATATGCCTAGAATTATGTTTAGTGGAATGCCCATTCTAGACAAGTTAATTTCGAAGTTTTTATGAATTGGAGGGGGAAATGAATATTAAAAGAAAACTGTCGAAACTTTTTAGATGCGGATTAACTGCTGTGTCTCCATGCATGAATACCAAAATAGTGTATTTAAGTAAGTTCCATAGGAGAGTAAACTTAAAAAATCCGAAGAAACTAAATGACAAAATATTGTGGCTAAAATTTAATGATTATTACGATAATGAACTAGTTAAGCAATGTGCGGATAAATATAAAGTCAGAGAATATATTGAAAAAAGGGGTTGCGGAGAAATATTAAATGATCTTATTTCAGTATACGATAATGCTGACCTAGTGGATTGGGATAGTCTTCCGAACAGCTGTGCTATCAAGTTAAATATTGGTTGTGGATGTAATCATATTGTTACCGATTTAGAGAATGAAGATAAAAAGGCATTGTATACTGAAATAAAAACGTGGTTTAGAACAGCACCAGAATATTATCTTGGTTATGCTGAGATGCAATATAAGGATGTAAAACCATACTTAATAGTTGAAAAATATTTAGGCGGGCCAAATGGAGAGTTGCCTGTAGATTATAAATTCTATTGTATGAATGGAAAAGTTCAGCTGATAATGATGTGCACAAACCGAGACGAACATGGACATGGTGCTCAGTTTTATTACATGGATAGAGAATGGAATCTCAAAGTGGGTTACGATGATGATGGTGCTGATATAGAAAAACCAAAGATGTTACAAAAAGCAATTGAATATGCAGAAGCATTGTCAGCGGATTTTCCTTTTGTAAGAGTTGATTTTTATCTATTCGAAGATAGAGTTGTTTTCGGCGAATTGTCATTTACGCCGGCAGCTGGAATGGATGTTGATCATAACAGAATTGTTGATGGCACAAATCAGAGTATTGATGATTATTATGGACGTATACTAAAGATAAATTCATAATGTACACATTTGAAATTATACAGAAATTAGTATTAATATTATCATAAATCGAATATTACTTAAATTTGAGCGTGCATCTGATAATATTGTGATCTTAAATATAACATGAATCGAATGACAATAATTAGGAGGCTGTTACGATGTCATTATTTTCAGAAAAAACATTAATGATTACCGGTGGAACTGGTTCTTTCGGAAATGCAGTGCTAAACCGTTTTCTGCAGACGGATATAGGAGAAATTAGAATTTTCTCTCGTGATGAAAAGAAGCAGGATGATATGCGCCATGATTTTCAGACTAAGATGCCTGAGGTGGCAGACAAAATTAGATTTTATATTGGCGATGTAAGAGACCTTCAGTCGGTTAAAAATGCGATGCATGGAGTTGATTATATCTTCCACGCTGCCGCTTTGAAGCAGGTACCATCTTGCGAATTCTTTCCAATGGAAGCGGTCAAGACGAATGTGATTGGCACGGACAATGTACTTACTGCTGCTATAGAAGAAGGCGTAAAGTCTGTTGTATGTCTGTCGACTGATAAGGCAGCGTATCCCGTTAATGCAATGGGAACTTCGAAAGCGATGATGGAAAAGGTGATTGTTGCTAAATCTCGCACAGCAAAGAAAACTAAGATTTGCTGTACGAGATATGGAAACGTAATGTGTTCAAGAGGATCTGTTATTCCGCTGTGGATTGATCAGATTAGATCCGGAAACCCGATAACTATAACGGATGGTTCTATGACAAGATTTATTATGTCTTTGGACGAAGCAGTAGATTTAGTTTTATTTGCGTTTGAGCATGGTGAGGCTGGAGATATTCTAGTTCAGAAAGCGCCTGCTTGCACCATTCAGACTCAGGCTGAAGCTGTTTGCGAACTCTTTGGTGGAGATAAAAATGATATAAAGGTCATTGGTATCCGTCATGGGGAGAAGATGTATGAAACACTTCTTACAAACGAAGAATGTGCACATGCTATTGATATGGGAAACTACTATAGAGTGCCTTGTGATAAGCGTGGACTGAACTATGACAGCTATTTCAGTAAAGGCGACGCAGAGAGAAATACTCTGACGGAATTTAATAGTAACAATACACAGTTGCTTAGCGTGGAGGAGACCAAAGATACAATCTCGAAGTTGGCGTATATACAAGAACGACTGGCCGAGGTTTAGGCTGAAAGTCAAGGAGTGCTTATGAAGCGATTAGTTATTCTGGGAGCAGGCGGTTATGGTAGTGTGGTTGCCGATGTTGCTCGGCAGCTCGATTATGAGATTATTCAGTTAGATGATGCGGATGTTAAACATCCGCTTGATTCTTATACAGATTATATCGGTGAGGGGATGGAATTCATACCTGCATTTGGGAACAATGCATTCCGAATGGAATGGATTTGTAAGCTTGAAAACAAGGGTGCTAAAATTGCAACACTTGTTCATCCTACTGCATACGTGAGTCCGGAGGCAACCATTTCAGATGGTGTGACCATACTTCCTAAAGCACTGGTCAACACTGATGTGGTTGTAGAACGAGGTTGTATTATCAATCTAGGGGCCATGATTGACCATGGATGTGTAATTGAGGAAGGTGTACATATTTGCCTTGGAGGAATAGTTAAAGCGGAGAATAGAGTTAAGGCACTTACGAAAATTGAAGCTGGAGAAGTGGTTGAGGCGAGAACTTGGCCTGTATAGATGTAAGGAGAACCTACTATGGAACATAATTTCAAATGGCAAAATAATGGTAAGATAAAACTGTGCGTTGGTCTGGGTACTCGTCCAGAAATTATTCGTTTAGCAGCTGTTATTAAGAGATGCCGTGAGTATTTTGACCTTTGTGTAATCTACTACAATCAGAACTGGGATCGAAATCTTTCCACCGTGTTCTGGGAGGATTTTGAGCTGAAGAATAGTAATGGTGAATTTGGACCGGACATCCTGGTGCCGGTTGTAGGCGATAATTTAGGAGTTACTTGCGGAAATATTCTTGCAAGAAGTTTTGAGCTTTTATCCGAACTTCAGCCGGATGGATATTTGGTGCTTGGAGACACGAATAGTTGTTTGTCCGCTATCTCTGCAAAGCGGCTTCATATTCCGCTGTTTCACATGGAAGCAGGTAACAGATGTAAAGATGAGTGTCTGCCGGAAGAAACCAACCGAAGAATAGTTGATGTTATCTCTGATGTTAATCTTCCGTACAGCGAACCGGCCAGAAAATACCTTCACGAAATGGGAATGCCAAAGGAACGGACATATGTTACCGGATCTCCGATGGCCGAAGTTCTGAGAATGAATCTTGAAAAAATCAAGAGAAGTGATGTGCTGGAACGACTGGGACTGGAGCCGAATAACTACATCCTGCTCAGTGCTCATAGGGAAGAGAATATTGATACAGAAAAGAATTTTGAATCGCTCTTTACAGCTATCAATGCATTGGCTGAGAAATACAACATGCCAATCTTATATTCATGCCATCCAAGATCAAAGCACAGACTTGAGAAGAGTGGATTCAAACTTGATTCTAGAGTGAAAGTAAATGAGCCACTTGGATTCAACGATTACAATTGCCTTCAGATGAACGCACTTGCTATCGTATCCGATTCGGGAACTCTTCCGGAAGAGAGCAGTTTTTATCTCTCCATTGGTCACCCGATAGCTGCTGTGTGTATCCGTACTTCAACGGAAAGACCGGAAGCACTGGAGTCCGGAAACTTTATTCTTGCGGGCATTTCAACTACCGAACTTCTTCAAGCAACTGATATGGCAATTGACATGAAAGCAAGAGGAATTCTCGGCAAGCCGTGTCCGGATTATGTAGATGAGACTGTATCCATGAAAGTTGTAAGAATTATTCAAGGATATGTAAACGTTGTCAACAAAATGGTGTGGAGGAAGTCAAACTAATGAATGTATTGGTAACAGGTGCCAAAGGAATGGTGGGCACCGCTCTTTGCAATAATCTCAAAAACATCAGAGATGGGAAGAACCGAACCAGACCCAATCTTGAAATTGATGAAATCTATGAATATGATATGAAATCAACCCCAGAAGATTTGGATCGATATTGTCAGAATGCAGATTTCGTATTTAATCTAGCAGGTGTTAACAGACCGGAAAATCCGGAAGACTTTATGAAAGGAAACTTCGGGTTTGCCAGCCGGTTGCTTGATACATTGAAAAAGCATAATAATAAAGCGACAATCATGCTGTCATCTTCTGTTCAGGCCACACTTGCAGGCCGTTTTGGTAATTCTGAATACGGTCGTTCTAAAAAAGCCGGAGAAGAATTGTTTTTTGAGTATGCTCAGGAAACCGGTGCAAAGGTTGCGGTGTATCGATTCCCGAACCTAATGGGACACAGTCGCCCCAAATACAATTCAGCAGTATCTACGTTCTGCTGGGCGGTTGCAAACGATGAGGAATTTACCGTAAATGATAGAAATACTGAGCTTGAATTGCTCTACATCGATGATCTTATTGAAGGAATGTTTGATCTTCTTGAGGGAAAGGAGCGCCACTGTGAGTTCGATGGGGTCGAGACGGTGGACACAGTCGATGGAAGGTACTGCTATGTTCCGGTGACTCATAAAGTTACATTAGGTGAGATTGTTGATTTGCTGCAGGAGTTTAAACAGCAGCCGGTAAATCTTCTGATGCCAAAGATGCCGGAAGGCTCTTTCGCTAAGAAGCTATACAGTCTTTACCTGACCTATCTTCCAACGGATAGGTTTAAGTATGAGCTAAAGATGAATGTTGACAGCAGGGGCAGCTTCACTGAGCTTGTACATACCGAAGATTGCGGTCAGGTAAGCATTAATATTAGTAAGCCCGGTATTACAAAGGGGCAACACTGGCACAACTCTAAATGGGAATTGTTTATTGTTGTTCACGGACATGGACTTATTCAGGAGAGAAACATCAATACCGGTGAGATGGTTGAATTCGAGGTGAGTGGCGACAAAATTGAAGCGGTGCATATGATTCCGGGATGGACTCATAATATTATCAATCTGAGTGAAACGGAAGATTTAGTTACTGTGATGACTTGTAATGAGATATTTAATCCAAAGAGGCCGGATACATTCTTTGAGGAAGTGTGATTGAATATGTATTGAGCGTAAGCGCCTAGTGATGAACGAAAGCCGTGAAAGTTTCCGTAAAATTGGTTTAACCTTTGCGGAAAAAGCATTTTACGATATTTTAGTATCCTTACGAGACCAGTATAATTTTGAATATGGCGAGGATAAAGACATTGGTGGTATGATTGTAAATGATAGATGTAAAATTCTTGCCAAAAAAGTGAAAGAGATAATTGATACAAAATCTTCTTTTTCCGATTGGCTTAACAACCAAAATGCACGCAATCAGCTCAAACTTGATATTAAAAATTGTCTCGTAACGAACGGCTATCCACCTCAATATAGTCCAGAGGTTTTTATAAAAGTTATGGAACAAGTAGAGAATTTTGAAGAAAATTCCGATATGTCTTTGGCTACTACTTATACATTTCCACAATTTCGTACTGTATCTATGGTAGCGGAAGATATCATTCCATATGGAAATAAATCGGAAAATTGATGAGGAACGGAAATGAAAGCAAAAAAATGGCTAACTATTATTACATTGGTTATTACAGCCTTGTCATTAGTTCTTGCCTTTATCATTGGCAAGAATAGTAATTGTATAACTTATGACATATCTATGGCGATTTTCGGCGGAGGCGCTCTTGGCTTTATAATGTCATTAACAGAATATTATGTTGAAAGACGAAGAGCAATGGAAGATTTTTGGCTTCAGGCAACCAAGGTATTAAATGAATTAAAAAAGATAAAATATCTTGATGTGGATGCACCTATAAATTTAGTTGTTGATGCAATAGATGAAGACGATTCAAATGCATTGAAGGAAAAATTTCATCTTTTGAGTGATGATGAAAAAATATCAGTTAATGCAAAGGAAAATTTGATTTCTTGGTATAAAGAAAACATTCCCATTCCTTTTGATGAAAATATTGATAATAACAAGGAATTAACTCAGCTATATGATTCGAATATG
>Ga0129312_1000906_pt1 | contig 20246 bp, 19 predicted proteins | sample O827metagenome_FD_94434 | JGI IMG/M metagenome (GOLD analysis project Ga0129312, IMG submission 94434) | Orangutan group fecal microbial communities from Wisconsin, USA - O827 metagenome | ecosystem: Host-associated > Mammals > Digestive system > Large intestine > Fecal | place: USA: Wisconsin... | reverse complement strand
TGCTGTCAGATCGGTGATGTGCAATTTGATCTGTCCGCAGGTAACGGTTTATTTATTAATTCAAAAATACTGCATCGATTTTATTCTGCCACAGATGCATTGATCCCTAATTTTGTCTGCATGCCCTCTTTTATCGCTCCTGCAGACAGCCTCATCTATCAGAAATACGTTTCGCCGATCATCTCTTCTGCACTGACATATCAGATCTTTCGGGAAACGGTTCCCTGGCAGAACACGATCCTCACATATATGCAACAGATCTTCACCGCACAGGATACAGACATATCCCGTGAATTGATGACGTCAGCACTGATGCAACGGCTGTGGCTCAACCTATTTGAGAATGCCGCCCTTCCCGATCCGGCAATCCTACCCACCCGCTCATCGGCTGCGCAGGCGAGGCTTCAGATCATGATGCAGTTTATCCATCAAAATTATACTGAAAATCTCTCTCTGGATGATATTGCCCATCATGCCATGATCAGCAAGAGTACAGCGCTGAATCTGTTCCGAAAATATCTGAATACCACCCCTGTCAATTATCTGATCGGTTACCGGTTAAAACAGGCTGCGCTGTTACTTGCAAAAACAGAACAAAAAATCCATACGATTGCCGCGATGACCGGATTCAATCATATGGATTATTTCTGTCGTCTGTTTAAGCGATACTACGGTCAGACTCCGACCGAGTACCGCAACTACAGAAACGAACATTAAATATTCGATACTACACTATACTCATAAACCATTCAACCGTTTCCGGTGAATAATGTGAGAAGAATTTTCCTGCATTCTGTCCTCAGGCGTTGATTTCGGGATGATGACCACATCACATAGATTCCTATTTGTGCTATACTATATGTCGGCCTGAGGTCATAAAATAGATAATAACAAAAGAGAGAGATCCAAAATGAAACAAATTGATTTTGAACATGGTTCTATTCCCAGTAACATCTTAAATGCAGCGATCCCCATGCTGGTCGCCCAGCTGCTGAGTCTGCTGTACAATGTCATTGACCGCATTTACATCGCCAGGATTCCGAATGTCGGCACGGCTGCACTCGGAGCAGTCGGTCTATGCTTTCCCGTCATCGTGATCATCACTGCGTTCAGCAACCTGTTCGGCAGCGGCGGTGCACCACTTTTTTCCATCAGCCGGGGCATGAATGATTCGAAAAAAGCTTCTGAGATCATGAACACTTCCTATACGATGGTCTGCGGCAGTGCCATCATTCTGATGGTGATCGGTCTGTGCTTTGCGCGGCCGATCCTGTATCTGTTCGGAGCATCGGATGCCGCTCTGGTCTATGCCTGCCCATACCTTATGATCTATCTGATTGGCACGCTGCCATCCATGATCACGACCGGCATGAACTCTTTTATCAATGCGCAGGGATATGCCACGATCGGCATGACTTCGGTAGCAATCGGTGCCATAGCGAACTGCATACTTGATCCCATTTTTATCTTCGTTCTTCATCTGGAGATCCGCGGTGCAGCGATCGCTACGGTGCTCTCCCAGATACTGTCCGCGGTCTTTGTGCTGTATTTTCTGAAAAAGAAGTCGGAGCTGAAGGTACGGCTGTTGACGAAGCAGGAACTGGCCGCATGCGGAGAAAATGCCAAAAATATCATCAGTCTCGGAACCGCCGGATTTATCATGCAGCTCACCAACAGCCTGGTCAGCATCTGCTGTAACAACGTGCTGTCTGTCACCGGCGGAGATATCTATATCTCCGTGATGACCATTATCTCCAGTGTGCGTCAGCTCGTCGAGACACCGATCTATGCCATGAACGAGGGAAGCTCACCGATCCTGAGCTATAATTACGGTGCCCACCGCCCGAAGCGCGTGAAACAGGCGATCCTTACGATGTCACTCATGATCTTCGTCTACACGGCTGTTATGTGGTCTGTCATTATACTCGCGCCGCATTTTCTGATCCGGATATTTAGTTCCGACAGCCAGCTGATCGCAGATGCCGTACCTGCCCTAAAGCTGTATTTTGCCGCTTTTATCTTCATGGATCTGCAGTATATTGGACAGACAACGTTTAAATCTTTAAACAAAAAGAAGCAGGCGATCTTTTTCTCCCTGCTCCGCAAAGTATTCATCGTTGTGCCGCTGACCTATCTGCTCCCGTATACACTCCACATGGGAACCCGTGGCGTATTTATGGCAGAGCCGATCTCCAATGTGATCGGCGGCAGTCTGTGTTTTGTCACGATGCTCTGTACCGTGATCCCTGAATTGAACCGTATGCAAAAAGGACAGCCCGTGCATTGACTGTCCTTTTATAATCACTATATCCATAAAACCTACTCTGCACGCAGCGTCCGCATCGAATTGAGGATCGCCAGTACGGATACACCGACATCCGCAAACACGGCTGCCCACATATTGGCATATCCGGTCGCACCGAGAATGAGTACAAGCGCTTTGACTGCGAGCGCAAATACGATATTCTGTCTGACGATACGGAGCGTCTTGCGCGCAATCGCTACGATCGATGCGATCTTGCGCACATCATCATCCATCAAAACGACATCTGCCGCTTCGATCGCAGCATCGCTGCCCATGCTGCCCATCGCAATACCGACATCCGCTCTGGTCAGCACCGGTGCATCGTTGATACCATCACCGACGAATGCCAGTTTGCCTTTCTCGGGCAGTGCTCCAAGAAGCTCCTCTACCTCAGATACCTTATCCGCCGGAAGCAGTTCATAATGAACTTCATCTATACCGAGCTGCGCTGCGACCGCCTCTGCAGCCTCCTTGCGGTCACCGGTGAGCATCACGGTCTTTCTGACACCGACATGCTTCATCGCAGCGAGCGCTTCACGTGCACCTTCCTTGACCGTATCCGAGATCACGATCGTTCCGGCGAAGCTGCCCTCACAGGCCACATACACGACAGTGCCTGCGCTCTGTGATTCTTCGAACGACAGATTGAGGGACTTCATGAGCTTGGCATTACCGACATAGACCTCTCTGCCGTCGATAAATGTATGGATTCCGTGGCCGGAGATCTCCTCCGTGCGATCCACACGCTCCATCGCGAGTGTCTTGCCATAGGCTTCTCTGATGGAAGCTGCGATCGGGTGGGTCGAATAGCCCTCGGCGAGCGCCGCCAGTTCCAGCAGTTCATCCGGCTGCATCTTAACAGGAGTCACTTCATTGACCTTGAATTCGCCCTTAGTGAGCGTTCCTGTCTTGTCGAATACGATCGTATCCAGTTCTGCTACAGCCTCTAAATAATTACTGCCCTTGACGAGCACACCTTTTTTCGAAGCAGCTCCGATACCGCCGAAGAAACCGAGCGGAACGGAAATGACCAGTGCACACGGACATGAGATAACGAGGAAGGTACATGCACGGTAAATCCATGTCCCAAACAGTGCTCCGAGACTGCCTGCTCCGGCCAGTGCGAGTACGATTGGCGGAATGAGCGCCAGAACGACTGCTCCGATCGTGACAACCGGTGTATAATATTTTGCAAAACGCGTGATAAAGTTCTCCACCTTCGCCTTTTTGCTGGAAGCATTCTCGACCAGTTCCAAAATACGTGCGACGGTCGAATCGTCAAATTCCTTGGTCGTGCGTACCTTGAGTGTACCGCTGCCATTGACGCAGCCGCTGATGATATCGTCTCCGACAGATGCTCTGCGCGGAACAGACTCTCCGGTCAGTGCCGCCGTATCGATCATGGACTCACCTTCTACGACAACTCCGTCCAGCGGCACACGCTCACCGGGCTTGATCACGATGATCGATCCGACTTCCACATCATCCGGATCGACCTGTGTGAGTACACCGTCTTCTTCAATATTGGCATATTCCGGACAGATATCCATCATATCAGAGATCGACTGTCTGGACTTGCCGACCGCATAACCCTGAAACAGCTCACCAACCTGATAGAACAGCATAACGGCTACCGCCTCCGAGTACTCTCCGACACCGAATGCGCCAAACGTGGCTACCATCATCAGAAAATTCTCATCAAATACCTGTCCGTTCCGGATATTGCGTGCAGCTTTGAACAAAATATCATAACCGATGATCAGATACGGGATCAGACAGATCAATGCCAGCAGAATATGCGGCTGGATACGGTCTGACAGACCGGTATGCTCTCCGACCATGATCGCCACCAGCATGACAAAAGCGATTGCTATGCGTACAACCATCTGTTTTTGTTTCTTCGTCATAATCTTTACCTCGTACAAAATCAGCAACATTCGCTATCGTTTGCTCGTGTTGCTGACTTTACAAATGTTTATACCTATTATAAATACGTGCCATAATTACCTGATCAATTATCTCAGGATCTTCATGTCAGGCTCTACCTTGGCACATACAGCTACCACTTCATCCATGATCGCGTCAAAACGCTCATCATCTGCATCCAGAGTCAGTTTCTGTGTCATAAAGCTCATGGTCGCATCATTGACACCATCGATCTTCTTGATCGCTTCCTCCATTTTTGCTGCACAGTTTGCACAATCCAGATCTTCCAGCTTAAATTTCTTCTTCATAATACATGTCCTCCTGTTATTTTAATTTTTTATAAATTACTCTTCGATATGCTCGCGTCCCTGATCAATGATCAGACGCACATGATCATCTGCCAGCGCATAGAACACGGATTTACCTTCGCGTCTGCCTGTCACCAGCTTTGCCTGCTTTAAGATCTTGAGCTGATGCGAGATCGCTGACTGTGTCATCTGCAGCGCTTCTGCCAGATCACAGACACACAGCTCTGACTGGAACAGCACATATAAAATACGGATGCGCGTGGAATCCCCGAACACCTTAAACAGCTCTGCCAGATCATATAGTTCATCCTCATCGGGCAGTCCTGCCCGCACCTTTTCGAGAAGATCCGCATGTACACAGGTATCTTCGCAGGTCTCTACGTCGTTGATCGCCATTGGTATGCTCCTTTCTATGTCAAAGTTAAAATTGCTGCTGACACATGTTCATGTTTACATATGAGCAACTGTTCATATGTTTATGCTAACACCTTTACAGTCTATTGTCAATAGTTAATTTTAGTGTTTACGCAAACTAAAATTCATGTTAAAATAGGGTAGTATTTTTTTGCTTTACAACGATAAAGCGTCCATTTATATTACAGGAGGTTATGAATATGAACACTACAAACTTTCTGATCATCGCGGCGATCGTGATCTATCTGCTCGCGATGCTCGCAGTCGGTTTTCTTTTTAGTAAACGGACTTCCAGCACAGAAGACTTCTATCTCGGCGGACGTAAAATGGGGCCGCTCGTCACTGCCATGAGTGCGGAGGCCAGTGATATGAGCAGCTGGCTGCTCATGGGTCTGCCCGGTGTCGCTTATCTGTCCGGTGTCGCTGATGCCGCCTGGACTGCGATCGGTCTCGGTGTCGGTACCTGGCTCAACTGGTATTTTGTCTCACGCAGACTGCGCCGCTACTCACAGAATATCGGTGCGATCACTGTTCCCGAGTTTTTCTCCAAGCGCTATCATGACAAGAACAACACACTCAACGCTCTGGCTGCGCTCGTGATCATCATCTTCTTCATCCCGTATACAGCATCCGGATTTGCTGCCTGCGGCAAGCTGTTCAACAGCTTATTTGGCGTTGATTACACGACTGCCATGATCGTGGCTGCTCTCGTGATCGTTGGTTATACGATCATGGGTGGTTTCGGTGCCGTATCCACAACTGACCTGATCCAGAGTATCGTCATGACGATCGCTCTCGTATCCGTATTGAGCTATGGTATCACGAATGCCGGCGGCTGGGATGCTGTCGTTGATAATGCGCGTTCCCTGCCCGGTTACCTGTCACTGACCGCTACGCATGATGCTGCTACCGGAAATTCCATACCCTACGGCGCTTTGTCCATCGCTTCCTGTCTGGCATGGGGCTTTGGCTACTTTGGTATGCCGCATATCCTGCTCCGTTTCATGGCGATCGAGGATGAGAAAAAGCTCGTATTATCCCGCCGCATCGCTACGATCTGGGTATTTATCGCTATGGCAGTCGCTATCACGATCGGTGTTGTCGGTCTCGGCATGACCAGGGCTGGTTCCCTCGAATTCCTCGAAGGCAGCTCCAGCGAGACGATCATTGTCCGGATCGCCGGTCTGATCAGCGGACACGGTATCCTGACTGCACTTCTCGCAGGTGTGATCCTCGCCGGTATTCTCGCTGCTACGATGTCCACCGCGGACAGCCAGATGCTCGCTGCCGCATCCAGCGTATCCCAGAATGTCGTGCAGGACTTCTTACATATTAAATTGAACGAGAAGCAGAGTCTGATCGTCGCACGTATCACGATCGCAGCGATCGCCATCCTCGGTATCATCCTCGCCAGAGACCCGAATTCTTCTGTGTTCGGTATCGTATCCTTTGCATGGGCTGGATTTGGCGGCGCATTCGGTGCAGTTATGCTGTGCGCACTGTTCTGGAAGCGTTCCAACAAATGGGGTGCACTCGCCGGTATGCTCTCAGGCGGTGCTACCGTATTTATCTGGAAATATCTGGTTCGCCCGATCGGTGGTGTATGGAATATCTACGAACTGCTGCCCGCATTCTTCGTATCTCTGCTGTTCATCATCATTGTCAGCCTGCTGACTGCAGCACCCGATGAAGCACAGATCAAGGAATTTGAGGCTGCAAAATAGTCTTGTATCAATAAGGCCAAAAAAAAGATCACAAAAAAGGTTATGTCATCCGCACCCGGAATGACATAACCTTTTTTAGATATTTTGATTTTACTTCTGCTCTTCTTTTTGTTTTCTCGCATTAGCAAGGTATTTTTTCATGGAATCGAATACCATCTCTCTGGAATATACCCGCTTTGCCGTCTCTTTCTTCGGTGTACGGAAGCCCTGTACACGCTTTAATGCCAGACGATGGCTGATATCCATCTCTCGGATGGAACGCTCCATATTTTCTCTCGAATAACGCGCCCGCTCCTCGGCCAGTGCCACGCTCGCCGCCTGTGTCTTCTCCTGTACAGAGTTGACGAACTGATCCATATGCTGGTTGAGCGCTGTCTCCAGTGCGACTACGTTGTGCTCAAAGTGTGTCAGCGCGGATACCGTCAATGTCGCGTCTGCCGATACGACTGCCATGAACAGCAGCGACAGCACTTCCATCCATATCGGAGAGATCCATCCGGTCATATTTTTGGTCATCGGTGCGATCCCGTATACGACGATCAAGCCGGCTAATCCAAATCCGCAGGATGCGGGAAAACACACGCGTCCGTGGATGTTCAGCGGTACATCGCTGTAATCCCACCAGTATGCATGGAACAGTTTTTCCAACACATATGAGGTCACATATTCGAGTACAATGCTTCCGAAAAATGCGATCAAAAAGATCTGCCACCAGGCTAATTCCGGTACTTCATGCACATCCAGCTGATCTACGATAAATGTGATCGATGCAGCTCCTACGCCGTAGATCGGGCACAATGGACCGTAGAGGAAGCCTCTGTTCTGCCATTTTCCGGTTTTGATCGTGCAATAGGTGGATTCGTAGATCCAGCCCATGCAGCTAAACAATACAAAATATACAAAATACTTACTGATGCACATGATTTTCCCCTTTTCTTATGTGTGGCTATCGGTTAGTGTTTCGCGTGTCTGCACAGCAGTGTCTCAGAGAGCGAGATGTATTTGTCTGCGAGACACAGGATCCAGGCCTCCCTGCTGCCCGGGACATGGGTGATCGTGAGCGGCCACATATGCGACCGGATCATCTGCTGTACCCGCGCATCGACATGAAAATAACGGATCGCATTCTCACAGGAAGTATCCGGATGATGATAACCATGCAGGCGATGCGACTTATCATTCACATGCCAGTCATAGAGATAAAAATCATGCATAAATGCGCCCAGCACCAGCGCCCGCTCATCTGCACCCAGATGCCACCGGCGATTCAGCAGAAAACACAGTGCCGTCACCCGTTCTGCGTGATCGTAGGTCGTGATCGCTCCGTGCTGGATATAGCGCCGCATCTCCTGTATCTTTTCATGTCCGCGATATTTTAGTAAAAAACGGTCCAGCTCCGCCTGTTCTTCATCTGTCAGTTTCATGTGAGATTCACCTGCCTTCCACATGCCTTTTCTTATGATACCCAATTCACAGCGGCAAGTCAATGAAAGAAGCACGAAAAGGGCAGCCATCCACCGAATGACTACCCCTGTTTTTACATCGTTTTAAATATTTCACATCAATGCTCATACCATCCGAGCACACCGGGATGCAGGTTGATATTGATCTGCTTGACTTCCTGATATTCTTCCAGTCCGTGTACACCGAGTTCTCTGCCGATGCCACTCATCTTGTAGCCGCCCCACGGTGCCTCGTTAAATGCCGGATTGTAGCAGTTGATCCATGTGATACCTGCGCGGATCTCCTTGATGACACGCAGTGCGCGCGCCCCGTCACCGGTAAATACCGCTCCGGCCAGTCCGTAAGGTGTATCATTGGCCATGGCGATCGCTTCCTCCTCCGTACGGAAAGTCTGTACGGTCACTACTGGTCCGAAGATCTCCTCTTTGACGATCGTCATATCGGAGGTACAGTTGTCAAATACGGTCGGACGGATAAAATAGCCCTTTGCGCAGTCTCCCTCTGTATAACGTTCGCCGCCACAGGCTACTGTTGCGCCTTCAGCCTTTCCTTTCTCGATGTATGCCAATACTTTGTTCATATGGCTCTCGCTGACCATCGCGCCCATATCAGGATTCGTCAATGGATCACCGATCGTGATCGCATTTGCGCGCTCTGCGAGACGTTTTACAAATGCATCATGGATACTCTCTTCCACGAGAATACGACTTCCTGCGGAGCAGATCTCGCCCTGGTTTAAGAAGATACCGACCATCGCCCACTCCACTGCGCCTTCGAGATCCGCATCGGCAAAGATAACGTTCGGCGACTTTCCGCCGAGCTCGAGTCCGATCTTTTTGACATTGGTCGCTGCCTGGCGCATGATGGACTGTCCGACTTCGGTACTTCCGGTAAAAGTGATCATATCGACATCCGGATTGGCTGCCAGTTCATCTCCGATGACACCTCCGGGTCCCATCACGAGATTGACAGAGCCTTTTGGCATGCCACATTCCTCAAAGATCTCAAATAAACGGATAGATGATAAGACGCAGACTGTCGCAGGTTTGAATACGACACTGTTTCCTGCTGCCAGCGAGGGAGCGAGCTTCCAGACACCCATCAGCAGTGGATAGTTCCACGGCGTGATCTCCGCACATACACCGACCGGCTCATGTACGGTATAGCTATGCATCTCACCAAATCCGGTATTGACATCATAACAGCCGCCATGCGGAGTCTTGATCAGGCTCGCATAATAACGGAAGCAGTGTACTGCATCATCGACATCACAGGCTGCCTCACGTAACGGTTTTCCCATATCTATCACATCGAGTCTGGCGAGTTCGTCCGCAGATTCCTCGATCTTGTCCGCGATCTTTAATAACATGTCTCCACGCGCCTGGGAATCCATATCACGCCATTCTCTCGTCTCATAAAAAGAACGCTTTGCCGCTGCAACTGCTGCGCGCACATCGGGAATGCCCGCCTCTGCGACCTCTGCGATCACCTCTCCGTTTGTGGGATTGATCGATGTAAAAGTCTTGCCCTCACAACCATCTACCCATGCACCATCTATAAATAATTTCTTTTTGATCATATGCTCATTCTCCTTTTTAAGTCTGCCGATGTTGCCAGCTATTTTTCCATCAGTCTGCCGTACATAGACGGTCTGCGGTCACGATATACACCCCACTGTCTGCGCTTAATATCAATCGCATCCAGATCAAAGGTATGCACGAGCACAGTCTCTGATTCACGGTCAGCCTCCTCCACGATCTCTCCGGTCTCATCTGCGATAAATGATGATCCGTAGAAGGTCATCTCAGAATCGCCCTGCTTCTCGTAGCCGACTCTGTTCGACGCGATCACCGGCATGATATTGGCTGCGGCATGACCCTGCATCGCATGCTGCCAGTGCGGTTTGGAATCGATATCGAGTGTCGGCTCGGATCCGATCGCGGTCGGATACAGAAGTATCTCTGCACCCATCAGTGCCAGACAACGCGCAGTCTCAGGAAACCACTGATCCCAGCAGATACCGATGCCGATCCTGCCATATCTGGTATCCCATACTTTGAATCCGGTGTCTCCGGGTGAAAAATAGAATTTCTCGGCATAGGGTGCGCCATCGGGAATATGTGTCTTTCTGTATACACCCAGCAGTGTGCCGTCCGCATCGATCACTGCGATGCTGTTATACATCATATTGCCGGCGCGCTCAAAAAAGCTGATCGGGAGAACGACCGATAACTCCTTTGCCACCTCTTTAAAATGTGCGACTGCAGGATTTTTATCTACCGGCATCGACAGCTCCATGTACTCAAAATCATGCTTCTGGCAAAAATACGGTGTCTCGAATAGCTCCTGCAATAAGATCACGTTTGCACCCTTTGCTGCTGCCTCACGCACGAGTTTATCTGCTTTTTTTAATGTGTCCTCTCTATCCCAGCTGCAGGCCATCTGAGTTGCAGCTACTGTTACGTTTCTCATGATTATTCCTCCTGTTATCTAGATCATTGCCTGTTTTCCGGTCATGTGTGTAATCTTCATCTCATATACATTCAATATGTTCCACTCTCTGTCGATCTCGGCATCGATGCCATCCGCATACGCATTGCAGAAATGTTCTCCGATCCTCCGGATGACCGCGCGCTTCTTCTCCGCTTCCGTCACCGGATGGATCTCACCGAATGCGATCACGCTGCGATAGTCCGTCGTATATTTTTCTGGAATCAACGTATCGGCCGCGATCACACTCATGCTGGCCTTCGGCTCCCTGGCGATCGCATCACATTTATGCCCCTGCGTGGCACCGTGAAAATAGATGTATCCATCCATGTATATATAATTGACCGGCACCGAATACGGATACCCGTCATCTCCCGCCAGTGCGAGTGTACCGGTTCCCTGCCTGCGCAGGATCGCCTCGGTCTCCTCCGGCGATAACTGCTGTTTTATCAGTCTCATCTCCCGAAACATATGTATCACCTGCTCTCTGTTATATTTTTACTTGATTCCTGTCTGTCTCTTATGCACGATAAATTTCTCTTCCTTCAAAATAATTCACATCTACATGCGTCTCACGGATCTGCTGCGGTGGTATCTCGAACAGATTCTGTGATAAGACGATGATATCTGCCTGTTTTCCCGGCTCGATCGTACCCATCTGATCCTGCGCATGATAGACTTTCGCTGCGCCATCCGTATAGGCCTTTAAGATCACATGCAGCGGCAGTTTCTCGGTTGCTGCATTACATCCGGTCGGCTGTCCGTGATCGTCACACCTCGTCAGGGCGGCATAGATCGTCGTAAAAGGATCGATCGTCACAACCGGATAATCCGTTCCGAGTGCGATCTGTCCACCGTGATCATAGATCGTGCGGATCGGGAACTCCAGTCTGCACCGCTCCTCGCCGAGTCTCCATACTTTGCCACCATTCGAAAGTGTCACATGATACGGCTGCATCGAAGGGATCACGCCCAGCTTTGCAAAACGATCGATATCATCCGGATGGATGTTTTCAATATGCTCGATCGTATTTTTATGCCCGGATGTATCCCATCCGCTCTCCCGCTGTGCCTGTTCATACAGATCCAGCGCCATCCGTACCGAACCATCTGCGATACAGTGCAGCCGCACCTGAATCCCCGCTTTGTTCGCCGCGGTGATCTCCTCGAGCATGCGCTCCTTTGGATGCAGCGGCAACCCCTCACCGCATGTCTCCGGGCGATCGGTATACGGCTCTAACAGCAATCCGGTGTAAGTCTCGGTCACACCATCGATGAACCCCTTGACACCATTAATATGTACATGCGCAGTATCGATCTCTTTTTTCAGTTCAAAATACGGTGTAAAATCTGTACAATCGAACAATTTCGTGTAGATAAACGTGTGTGCACACAGCTCATCGGTCTCTTCGAGTGCGGTCAGCTGTCTGTAACGCGTGCGCGTATCGTCGGTATAATCATCAGCGAACATCTCACTGACGCCCGCGATCCCGTATGATGCCAGCTTCTGCTGGAATTCACGGTGGATACCCGCCATCTCGGTCGCGGAAAACTCCATATATTTCTGCATCGCCGGCTCATATGCCGCCGGTTCGATAAAGAGCCCCGCCAGCGATCCGTCCGAAAACCTGCACACCTCGCCGTTTTCCACATCATAATCCGGTGCAAATCCGACTTCTTCCATCGCTTTGGTGTTCAGCCACATGCTGTGCGAATCCGCACACAGCAGATAGACCGGCCGATCCGGGATCAATGCGTCCAGACTGCGGCGATCCGGCAGCGGTGCATCGTTCCACGCTCCGACAAACCAGCCCACACCCCGGATCCGTCTCTGATTCGGATGCTCTGCTGCATAATCTGCGATCATCCGGGCACATGCCTCCTGAGAGGTACATTCACCCAGCGTGTCACACACATAATCACTGGCATCGATCGCGCCGGAAAACATATGCGTATGTGCATCGATAAAGGACGGCATGATCAGCCGATCACCGTAATCGGTACATTCCAGCCCGGCGGATTCACCGTATGACTCATAATCCCACGGCAATACCTGTCGGATCTTTGTTCCTTCTATTAAAATAGCAGCGGGCTGCGGAACATCCGCAAGCCCTGTAAATACATTTCTGCTTCTGATCAAAAACTGCTTCATCATCTATTCCCCTTTTTATTTCCATTTACATGATAAATCCGCAAATGAGATAGCAAACCAGCGTGAACACACTCGCGATCAGCACATATGGCAGCTGCGTGACCGTATGCTCCATATTGTCGATGCAGGCTCCTGTCGAAGCAAGTACCGTTGCATCACCGTAAAAGCATGCGTGGCTTCCGAATGCACCACCGGATACGACTGCACTCATGACGAGCACCGGGTTCGCACCAAGTGCTGCTGCCAGCGGGAACACGATCGGCGTAACGACTGCACACATGCCCCAGAAAGAACCGGTCGTAAATCCAAGCGCCGCTACCAGAATGAATGTGATCATCGGGAATGTCGCTCCACTGAGGAGTGGTGTCATCGTCTGAATGATATAATCCGCCAGTCCCATATCAGCAGTCAGTGTCTGTACACCGAATGCTACAACTAAGAGGATCGCTACCGGTGTCATATCCGCATAACCTTTTGCCACGATATTGAAGAAATCGCCAAATGTAACGACTTTTCTCGGAACATAGAGGATAAAGCAGGCTAAGATCGCCAGTACAACTGCTACGAGCACATCGCTGGTCACGATCGCTACTCCTACGAGCACACCCATCGGAATGATGAAATCCCAGATATTTCCTTCTTCCTCATAGCCTTCATGCTCCTCATGATTGTACTTTCTGCTGGCATCGGAATATACCTTACCGGTCTCAGCGACACGCTGATAAGCCTTTTTCATCGCTCCGACCTTCGGCATGATGCCGAGTGCAAACAGCAATACGATGATTAAGGTAATGATCGGATAGAAGCAGAAAGGGATCGCATGTATGTAAGCATCGATGCCTGATGTATATCCTGCGCTTGTAATAAAATCCTGCTCAAAGAACAGACTCGCATAGAACACTGCCCATGTAGAGAACGGAAGCAGTACACAGACCGGAGCTGCCGTCGAATCCAGCATGTAAGCCAATGTTTCACGGGGGATCTTTTTCTTATCAAATACACCCTTCATGCATACACCGATGGATAATACATTTAAATAGTCATCGACGAAGATCAAGATACCGAGTATAAATGTAACCAGCAGTGTCTTGCGCTCGGTATTGCACAGCTTTTCTACTAACTTGGAAAATCCAAAACTGCCCTTCGCTTCCTGCAATAATGCGATCAGGCTGCCGAATAATCCGCAGATAATAATGATCCACACATTATCTGCCAGCGCTGTCTGCATGACAGAACACCACTCCGTGATAAAGCTGCCCTTGTACAATACCAGGGCTGCGAGCAGTGATCCTGCGATCAAAAACTCCACGCACTTTTTTGTATATATCGCTCCTACAATAATAAACAGAATAATAAAGATCGCTATCAAACCAGTATTCATGTCCATGTCTCCTCTCGTCTTCCGGCATCAGATGCCGTTTTTTCCCGGTTCTACTCTCCGCCGAACTTGCGTCTCACAGCGTCTGCCAGAAACTGTGCCGTACCCTCTACACCGAACAGGCTGCTGTCGATCAGAATATCCTTATGCCGCTTGTCGTCCGGCAGGAATCCTGCGTACTGCATGTGGTAGGAATCGCGCGCCTCATCGACACTCTTGATCATGCGCTTCGCCTCGGTCTCTTCCATCTGAAGATCTTCGATACAATGACGAAGTCTCGCCTCATAAGAGGCATATATGTAAATATGCATACTGTTTTCCACTTCGCTCAGGATAAAATCAGAGCAGCGGCCGACGATAATGCAGTTATCCTTTTCTGCCAGGAACTTGATGATGTTCTCCTGTGCCTCAAAAATATCATCCTGCGTAGAGCTCGTGCCCTTTCCTAACGGAAACTGCATACGCGAGAACGGATTTTTGATCTGTTTTGCCGCCTTTTCCTCTTCCTGATCTACGACCGATACCGGCAGTTTCAGCTTCTGCGCCGCCTGATCCACGATATCCCTGTCGTAATACTCGATGCCTAACAGCTCACTCATCCGCTTTGCGATCGGACGACCCAGGCTGCCGAATTGTCTGGTAATCGTAACAACGTATTTACTCATATCCCCATCCTCCGTTTGATTTATAAGTACTGCCGTTATTCATATTTACAGCAGTAAAAAAAGGCACATATTCCCGGAAATGGGAATATGCGCCTTTGCATTGCCTTTTTATTTTCCTGTTTTATAAATTGTATGTCTTTTTCGTATCAGCCAGCGCCTCATCCATCCGGCTGATGACATCTCTGATATCCTGATCGGAGATGACTGCGGTCGGCTCGAAACGGATCGTCTTAGCATTGACCAGAGTACCTGCGGTCATGACCTTTCTGGCAAATAAGCCCTTGGATGTCTCGTATCCTAACTCGCAGGAACGGAACTCTACGGCCAGCATCAGTCCGGTTCCGCGCACCTCCTGAATGATCTCCGGGTACTTGTCAGCCAGTGACTGAAGTCCTGCCTTCAATACCTCGCCCTTCTTTGCGCAGACACCGGGGATATCATTCTCCAGCATATACTTGATCGTTGCGATCGCTGCCGCACAGCAGAGCGGGTTGCCACCGAATGTCGGTGAACCGAGCAGCCACGGGTTGTCGATCAGATCCTGTGTCCACATCTTCGGTCTGCAGATGATACCGGTGATCGGGAGGATACCACCACCAAATGCTTTACCAAATGTCATGATATCAGGAACGACGCCCTCTGCCTCGCAGCGCCACATCGTACCGGTACGGCCCATACCTGTCTGAATCTCATCAAAGATCAGTGCAACACCGGTCTCATCACAGATCTCACGAACCTCTGCCAGATAACCATTCGGAGGAACGATGACACCTGCCTCGCCCTGGATCGGCTCTAAGATCACGGCTGCGACCTTTTCTCCGACTGCCTGCAGATTCTTGATCGCCTTGCGGACATCCTCTGCGTTACCATACTCTACATGCTGTACCTGCTGTACCATCGGAGTATACGGAACACGGTAGGTTCCTTTACCACCCATTGAGATCGCACCCATTGATTTGCCATGGAATGCTCCGACGGTAGATATGTACCAGCGTCCGCCTGTAGCGATACGCGCTAACTTCAATGCCATCTCGACTGCCTCTGCACCACCGTTTGTAAAGAAGCACTGCTGCAGATCACCCGGTGTGATATCTGCGACTGCCTTTGCCAGATAACCACGTAACGGATCGAGCAGTTCCTGTGAATGCAATGCCTGATGGTTTAACTGTGCCTTTACGACATCGAGAATCTCTTTATTTCTGTGTCCGCAGGTGAAGATACCGAAACCACCCAGACAGTCGATAAATTTCTCATCATTTAATCCGCAGCAGTAAGCACCTTCATCGTACCACTCTAACACTGCTCCGTTCTCCGAATCGGAAGATACGGATTTACGATACTTTAACCAGCCGGGGCTGACATAGTTATCAAAATAATCCAGTGTATCTGCTACCATCTGTTTCTTTTCTTCCGGTGTAATATCCTTGGTATCACGTTCGATCAAACCGATCACTTTATCCAAATCCTTGATTACCTGCTGTTTATCTGCCATAATGTTCACCTTTTTCCTTTCTTTGCTTCATCTGATCCCCTGTCAGTCTCTACATGTCTTGTTTTGTTCCATATCCTCTCTCCACACCAGGCCTCTGTATGAACAAGAATCATATGGTAACAAAAAAGACGTACCCGAAACATTCGTTTCAGATACGCCTTTGTATCCGCTCCCTTGAGCTAAGGTCAGTATAGCACCCGTAAACTTCATTTTCCATTCCTAATTTTACCTAATTCATAATTATATTTCGTTACGACTACTTGTTTTTAAGTATTTTCTAAAGTATGATGTAACTATCAAATAACGGAGGCAGCACATCATGGAAAAGAATCACTTTCTGATCATCAACGACTTGATCTATGAGATGTACAACTGGAACTCACTCGAAGACATTAAACAGAACTTCTTCCAGCGTCTGAAGATCATCATCCCATTCAGCTATGCCAGCATCCTGCTCAAAGCGAACGATGATCCGGACGATGTGACACTGTGCAATCCGATCTGCTACCCGGACTATTTTACCGAGGCAGAGCAGAACTATATCTCCAATGAGCCGGAGTCCGATTACACGCTGTGGAATCTCTACGCCAGAGAATCCAAACTCATCCGCTCCAGTGCGATCCTCGACGATGCGACGCGCCTGAACTCACCCTTATACGTGAACTGTTACCGCAAATATGATGTCTACGACGATATGCAGTTTACGATCGTGCATGAAGGTCGTCTGCTCGGTCTGCTGACGCTCTACCGCACACGCATCGACGGAGCATTCGCCACGGATGATATGTTCTACATGCGTGCACTCGGCATGCACTTAAACGCGGTCATGCACCGGATCCTGACACCGGCTCCTGCGACACCGGTCGTAAATCAAGCCCATCTGACCGTGCTGCAGAAAAAATATGCCCTGACCGGACGCGAGACGGAGATCCTGTCCCATCTGTACCGTTTTGAATCAAATACAGAAATCGCGGACGCACTCGGCATCCGCGATAATACTCTGCAAAAACATCTCCAGAATCTGTTCCGTAAACTGGGCGTCGCCTCCAAATGGGAGATCCTGCGGCTGTGATCTACCACAATTCGCGATAGATCTTATAGACGCGCTCTCTGTCTAACGGCACGAAATTGTTCGCCATCAGTCTGCCCTGATTCTCCATGACCGAATCCGCGAACTCGGAAAGCTGTGCCTCCGTGACACCGTACTCATGCAGTGCCTTTTTCGGGATCAGCACGTTCAACAGCTTTTCCAGTTCTTCATAGACATATCTCACCGGACATTCCAGCAGATCTGCCAGGAAACGGTTCAGTACAGCGATCTCGCCATCTGTCTTCAGCTCCATATAGTTTTTCATGACACCGGTAAACATCGCATAATTTGACTCGCCGTGTGCCACATGATAGGTCGCTCCGAGCGGATAGCTCAGTGCGTGGACGGCTGCACAGCCTGCATTGCCGAATGCGATGCCCGCATAATTGGATGCCAGCATAAAATCAGCCAGCAGCGGTTTTCTCGCTTCCATGCCCTGATCGCGGATCACCTTGTATCCGTTTATGATCATCTCGATCGCGCGGTATCCGAACATTTTCGTATAGACATTGCCCTTCGGTGACAGGCTCGACTCGATCGCGTGGATCAGCGCATCGATCGAACTGGTCGAGAATACATAATCCGGCAATCCTTCGAGCAGCTGCGGGATCAGCACCGCATCATCCGCATACATCTGATCATTGGCCAGACCCTTTTTCGTGCCACGGCTGTTCAGTGCCAGGATCGAGATATTGGTCATCTCCGAGCCCGTACCGCAGGTGGTCGGTACAAGGATCAGTTTTTTATCCTTTTCTACCGGAATCCTGCCATCATAGAGGTCGAGGATCGGCGATGTCTGCTTTAACGCATACAGTTTGGCGAGATCGAGGATCGTGCCGCCGCCGATCGCAATGATCCGCTTCGGAGCCTCCTTTCCGGGTGCATAGATATCCGCATAGATCGCTTCCGCCATATCATCCGACGGTTCCCCGCTTCCGTATTTTTCCTGATAGATCACATCACAAGAGAGACCCAGAGAGCCGAAATACGGCTCATATATATACTGGTTGGTCAGGATGAGATCTCCTTTTCCGAGTGAAAATCCCTCTGCGAACTCCTTTGCGGTATCGAATTTATGTATTGTCGGTCTTATCATTAACTGCTGCATGTTCTTACTCCTCTTCCATGCACTTTACAAGTGCCTTTTCCATGATCTGAAGTCCTGCCTCAAGCTGCTCATCAGTCATGACAAGCGGTGCCAGGAAACGGATGACATTGCCGTAAGTACCTGCATTCTCGACGAGCAGACCGTTCTTCGCACATTCCTGGATCAGTGCTGCAGTCAGCGGTGCATCCGGCTCCTTGCTCTCCTGATCCTTGACGAGTTCCAGTCCGATCATGCCACCGAGTCCACGGATATCTCCGATACAGCGATACTTTTTCTGCCATTCCCGGTAACGGGCGGTGACTTTCTCACCGATCTCCAGCGAACGGTCAGCCAGATGATCGCGCTCCATGATCTCGATCGTCTTTAATGCAGCTGCACATGCGAGCGCATTACCGCAGAATGTACCGCCGATCGTGCCCTTTGCGGGAGCTTCCATGATCTCCTCTCTGGCGATGATCGCTGAGAGCGGCACACCGGCTGCGATCGATTTGGCAGTAGCTATGATGTCAGGCTGTACGCCTGCCTCTTTCCAGTAATCAGTCGCAAACATGCGTCCGGTACGACAGAAACCACTCTGTACCTCGTCTGCGATCAGCATGATGCCATTCTCATCACAGATCTGTCTGACAGCCTTGACCCATTCGATCGGAGCCGGGATAAATCCACCCTCGCCCTGCAGCGGCTCTACAACGATCGCTGCGATCGTATCAGCCGGAGCACACTGTTCAAAGACTGCCTGGATCGATGACAGGTAATAGTCACATGCCTTCTCCTGAGGCATTCCTTCGGGATTACGGTAATAATACGGGAACTGTGCACGGTATACACCGTCCGGGAACGGTCCCATACCGACGGCATATGCCTTTTTCGATGTCATGGACATTGTCAGCAGTGTACGACCGTGGAATGCACCGGAAAATACGATAATGTTGTTACGTTTGGTATATGCTTTTGCGATCTTTACCGCATTTTCGTCAGCCTCGGCACCGCTGTTTGCAAAAAATGCTTTTTTCTTATCTCCCTTTACCGGAGCGATCTGCGACAGCTTTTCTGCAAGTGCCACATAACCCTCATGTGTCACGATATTGAACATGCCGTGGAAATACTTATCCGCCTGCTCCTTTACTGCCTCTATGACTTCCGGCTGTGAATATCCGATATTCAATACGCCGACTCCGCCGACCCAGTCCAGAAATTTATTTCCGTCCAGATCCTCGATCATTGCTCCCTCACCGCGTTTGATCGCTACCGGATAGACACATCCGATCGCGGTCGGTGTCGCTGCCTTTCTGCGCTCGATCAGCGCTTTTGATTTCGGTCCGGGTACAGTCTCTGTGATGATTTCCGGTAAATCAGTTCTCAACATGATGTTCTCCTCCTTTAGATATCAGTCTGTTTTTTCTTAATGTTTAACGCAAAAAAGGACAATGACGTACAAACCAGTACGTCATTGTCCCTGTGTCGATACTCATTATAGCACCTTTTTTTTCATCGTAAAGATGTCTGTGAAAATACCGAAGAATATTAAGTTTTCATCCTGCTGCATCAATGACAGCCTTTACAGCGGCTACAGTCACCACCGCATGATGATTTACCGCTTTTCTTGTCCTTGACGATGTTTCGGATAATGAGGGCTACGATCGCGCCCAGCACTACCAATACGATCACTGTTCCCATTCTATATGCCCTCCTTTTTATAGTTTACACTATGATTGTAAGCTAATTAGCGC
>Ga0129312_1000904_pt1 | contig 20307 bp, 20 predicted proteins | sample O827metagenome_FD_94434 | JGI IMG/M metagenome (GOLD analysis project Ga0129312, IMG submission 94434) | Orangutan group fecal microbial communities from Wisconsin, USA - O827 metagenome | ecosystem: Host-associated > Mammals > Digestive system > Large intestine > Fecal | place: USA: Wisconsin... | reverse complement strand
CACACATTCCGGCAATGTCAAACCCGCCGACTTTTGCCAGCACATCCAATGGATCCTTCGGATCCGGCTGATTGCAGGCAATTGCTTTTTTGATCGCCTGAATTTTGCGCTGCAGGCCGTCTGTGGAAAGTCCTGCGCCACGGCCGGTCACTGTCTCCACGTCCAAGCCCAGGTATACTGCTGTCATAGCACTGCTCGTGGTCGTATTTCCGATTCCCATCTCGCCGGTTGCCAGCACCTCATATCCTTCGGCTTTTAATTCTTCTGCCCTGGCAATTCCAACTTCAATTGCTGCAATTGCCTGTTCCCGGGTCATCGCTGGTTTTTTCGTCATATTTTCCGTTCCATAAGCGATCTTTCGTTTTTCCACCCGTGGTGTGTCGATGGACATTCCGATATCTACCGGACAGATTTTTGTATTTGCCCGTTTGCACATAATAGCCACACAGGACTTCTCATCCAGAAAATTTTCTGCCACGGTAGCGGTCACTTCCTGCCCGCACTGGGTCACGCCTTCTTCTACAACGCCATTGTCCGCACACATGATCACCAGTGCTTTCCGATCAATATGTACGTCTCCTGTACGCTGAATGCCTGCGATCTGAATAACTGCCTTCTCCAGCCGGCCGAGACTTCCCAGTGGTTTTCCAAGGCTGTCCCAGTGTTTTTTTGCCGCCTCCATAGCTTTTTCATCCACGGGTTGAATTTTTTCTATCGTCTCTTCCAGTGTCATCTGTCATACCTCCTGCATGCTTCCACAAAATTTGCCGCAAATCTCGGATTGGAATAATAATATAGATGTGGAAATCCTGCCGCATACACGTTTCCTGCCTGTATACACTCCCAGCCCCTGCTTCGCTTCGGTTTTGTCGCATAAAATGCCGCTCCGTTTTCTGTACTGTCAAAATAGTGGAATTCATGGGCTTTGATCCGCTCCCCATTTTTACAGAGCATCTGATCCTCCTTCGCGGTCAATTCTACATAACCGAACCGGCCAAGTTTTCCGGTATAATATGCATTTCCTTTTAAAACACCGGCCATCGGCCAGCTGCAGGCCTGCATGTCTTCCATAGATTCATGCAGATACATAAATCCGCCGCATTCTGCCAGATATGGCATTCCTGCTGTGATTTTTTCCCGGATATCCCTGCGCATGCTCTCATTCTCACTCAACTGTTTCGCATACAGTTCCGGATAACCGCCTCCGATCAGCACTCCCTGCAGATTTTCCGGAAGTTTCTGATCATGCAATGGAGAGAAAAAGACCGTTTCCGCTCCCAGCATCCGCAACAGATCCAGATTATCCTCATAATAAAAACAAAATGCTTCGTCTTTTGCCACGCCGATACGCAGTGTTTTTGCCGGTAACGCTTTTACCTCCATACCCTGCTCCTGATATTCTCGCGGCAAAAACTGTTCCAGCGGTGTCCACGTAAAATCCGGTGCGTCTTCTGCAAGACGAATGATAGCCTCCAGATCAAGGGTATCTGTCAGAATCTCTGCCAGTTTCTCAATCCGCTCCTGCAGATCCGTCAGTTCTGCCGGTGTCACAAGTCCAAGATGCCGGCTCTCAATGACACATTCTGTCACCTTTGGCACGAATCCCAGCACCGGAATTCCACATCGCTCTTTGATGACCGGTTCCAACTGTCGGCACATAAATTCTGACGTCTGATTCAGGATCACGCCACCAATATGTGATTCCGGCTGCATCTGCATAAATCCCTGAATCAAAGCTGCCACCGACAGACTCATTCCCCGCATATTGACCACCAGAATAACTGATGTATCCGTCACATCCGCCAGTTCCCAGGAAGAGGCCGTCAGTGTGACCCCTGCCACACCGTCATAAAATCCCATGACACCTTCCATCACTGCCATGTCTGTCTGCTGCGCATGGGTGCCAAACAATGCTCTGGTCAGATCCCGACCCGAAAAATAGGTATCCAGATTCCGGGACGGCACTCCAAGCACTCTTGTATGAAACAACGGATCAATATAATCCGGTCCACATTTAAAAGATGCCAGATTTCGTCCTTTATTTTTCAATGCCTGCAGCAGTCCACAGGTGATCAGCGTCTTCCCACTGCCACTGTTTGGTGCAGCCAGCATAATACGCGGTATCTTCATTTTGCCACTCCCCCTTTCTACTTTTTACTCCCCCTGATTGTTTCCTCCAAAAGAAATCACATAAACTGGATTCTGTCCCATCATCAGATTGTACTGTCCCAGTTTTTTCGATTTTGATATATTCACAGAAGCGATATCTGCATCCGAAATGCCCCACTCCTGCAAAAGTGCAGTAATCTCCGCCAGAGTCTCTAAAGCAATACAGTTGACTACGATACGTATCACGGGATTTTTCTCCCGCAGCAAACCTATGATCTCCCGCATATTTCCACCGGTGCCACCTAAAAATGCGTGGGTCGGTACCGGCAGTCCCTCAAAAGCCTCCGGTGCTTTTCCATGAATGATCTGAAGATTGGAAACACCGAATTTCTTCTGGTTTTCCCGAATCAGTTCCGCCGCTTCTTCCTTCTGCTCAATAGCATATACCATGCCCTGATCCGCCATGCAGGCTGCTTCGATAGAGATAGAACCGGTTCCAGCTCCCACATCATATACAATGGAATCTTCACAGAGATGCAGTTTTGACAGTGAAATACTGCGCACTTCCTCTTTCGTCATCGGCACTTTTGCCCGAATAAAAGCCTCATCCGGAATGCCATGGGTAATAACCGGTGCGGCATGCTCTTTTTTCTCCAACAGCACCACACTGACGCCTGCCGAATCGTAATTTTGAAAATCCACCGGTGTTCCGGTTGTGATCTGTTCCTCCGGATAACTCAGGTTCGTTCCCACCGACATGGAAACTTCATTCATTTCATAGGTTAAAAGAAGTTCTGCCAGTTCCCTGATGCTCTTTGCATCGGAAGCCAGTGTAAACACTTTTCTGCTTTTTTTCAGTGCAGCCAGCAGATTCATCTGTCGTCCGTGCACACTTGTCAGCAGCATATCATCCCAAGATGTCTGCAATTTTGCCGCAAAATATACTCCACTGGAAATACCACAGATCAGATGCAGCGAATACTCTGCCAGCGCATCTGTCAGCTTCTTCGCACCGCTGTAAAATCCAACATCTCCGGACAGAGCGATCACAATGTGCCGATATTCCGAATGGGTTCTGATATATTCTGCAATCTCTGTGCTCAGATACATGGAAACCATCTGCTTTTGTACAATAATTTCTGCCGGTTTTTGTTCAGAATCTTTTCGATTGATTTCCCAGTTCTTCAGACTCGCCTGCACCGCCTCCAGCATCCGTTTTGCGCCGATGATACAGTCCGCCTGTTCACAGGCCAGAAATCCTTCCAATGTCATCGTCTCCGGTGTTCCCATACCAATGCCAAGCAGCGTGATCTCCGGCTTTTCTGATTCCTTCATTTCACTTTCGTTTTGCAGAGTTTTCTGTGCTTTATCTTTTTTCGAATGATCAGAATCAGTTTCCAATACGGTTTCTGGCTGACCTTCTTCCTGCAGGATCAGCTGCTCTACTTCCTGCATGGAATACCCGCTTTCCTGCACCGGACGCCGGATCACCACACAGGTTGCCCCCGCCTCTTTTGCCGCCTGCACTTTATCCGCAAAGCCTCCGGCCGCACCGGATTCCTTTGTCAGTAAAAAAGATGCATTTGTTTCCTGCAGCAGCGTCACATTCAAATTTTTTGAAAACGGTCCCTGCATGCATATCAGCTGTTTTTTCGGTAGCCCGATCCGTTCTGCTGTTGTAAAGGCTTCCGCCTGCGGCAGTACCCTTGCATACAGACGGTCTCTGTCCGAAATCCGCTCTGTAATTTCCGGCAGTTCTTTTAAACCTGTAGTCAGCAAAATATTTCCCTGCTGGGTCTCCAGCCAGTCTACTGCCTCCTGACAGGTTGCAAAGGACACGATATGATCAAATTCTGATAAATCCAAAGTCTCACGCTGCAGCCGGACATAACGCATTCCCGCCGCTTCGCAGGCCTTTCTGATATTTGCGGTTACTTCCACTGCATGTGGATGCGTTGCGTCAATGACTGCCTTCAAGCCGTCTGACATCCGTTCACGGATCTGATGCTCCATTTCGGCTGCATCCATACGTCCGGTATGTACCTGCACATATTCCGAAGTTTCTGATTCTAATAACTCTTCTCCGTATTCTGTTGCCACACAGATTTCCGCATATATCTGATGCTCCTTCAAAAATCCTGCCAGCTGCCGTCCCTCGCTTGTTCCGGCAAATACCAGCCAGGCTGTCTGTTTTCTCATATCCGATATCCCCTCGGTGTCACCATGCATCCATTGATTTCTTTGGTCTGGGAGTTTCCAATGAATACTGTAGTAAACATATCTACTTTCAGATCCCGCAACTCTTTTAATGTGTAAATGTGTTTTTCCTCGCCGTCACGGCCAATCTGGCTAACAGTTGCGCACACCAGTGTATCCGGCTGATACTGCAGGATCAGATCACATGCTTTCTGCAGATAGTCATGCCGTTTTTTGCTGGACGGGTTATACAGACAAATAACAAAATCTGCTTCAGCCGCTGCCAGCAGACGTTTTGCAATCTTTTCCCATGGTGTCAACAGGTCACTAAGACTGATCAGGGCAAAATCATGGATCAGCGGTGCACCAAGGACTGCCGCTCCACCAATGGCTGCTGTCACACCCGGCACACACTCTACTTCCACATCCGGATATTCCTGGCCGATTTCCAGCATCAGTCCGCTCATGCCATACACGCCGGCATCTCCACTGCAGATCATGGCTGTTGTCTTTCCTTCTTCTGCCTTTTCAAATGCCATCCGGCAGCGCTCTACTTCCTGTTTCATTGGTGTGGTCAGGAATTCTTTTCCTGCAAAATGCTCCTGCACCAGATCCACATACACAGTATAGCCGATGATCACATCACAGGATTCCAATGCTTTTACGGCACGGATTGTCATCTGTTCATATGCGCCCGGTCCAATTCCAACTACATATATTTTCTTCACGATAGTTCTTCCTCCCAATATAACTTTATCACTCACATCTGATGGTGTTCTGACTCTGTCTCAGTATTTTTCCATCCACAGATTCCTCGAACATGCTCTAATTCAATAATGCCACGGTAACTCCATTTTCAGCCTGCTTTCTGCAGATCCAGTCAGGATGTTCCCGCCGTTCTTCCAGCAATGCCGCCACCGCTGCACGTTCACACACATTTCCGACACCAGTTGTTCTTTTTACAAAATCAGATATCGGATATTCCCCCGGAACTGCAAGTAATTCTTCTGCTGAAAAAGTCTCAAACGGCACCTTCCATGCCGCTGCCAGCTGACAGATTGCCGGTTCCTCCGCTTTCAGATCAATAGATGCAATTTTACAGATACTCTCCGGATGGATCTGACAGGAATCCAGCACTTGCCTTACCTGGGAAAAAAGTTCCTTTGGCTTCTTATTTTTCCGACATCCGATACCCAGAATCACGGTCTGCGGAACCAACACCAGAACATTCCCCGGCCAGCCTCTATGGACGGACACTACAATGCCTGCAATCTGCTCTGTTTTTCTCTGGTCTGACGCTTCCAGGAAATCCTCTTTTTCCTCAAAACGCAAATATTCTTCCGGCCAGTCTCCCTGGATCTTCACACCAGGTTCCGCATAAAACGGAAGTTTTTTCCCGGTCACAAACACCGCAGCCGCATATTTGGCAAGCACGCGGTCCATGATTCGCAGCTTCTGATTCTGCGCCCACACATCCACGGCCAGCCGTCCGTTGACGTCCGAAGCCGTGGTGATCACAGGATCTGCTCCGATGCCATCTGCCACAAGCTTCGCCCATGCATTGCCACCGCCCAGATGCCCGGACAGCAACGAGATCACATGCACACCGCACTCGTCTGCCACCAGCACCGCCGGATCGCAGTATTTGTTACACACAAAAGGCGCAATTGTGCGCACTGCAATTCCGCAGGCGCCAATAAAAATCAATAACTCAGACTGTGGAAAAACGTCCTGACACCAGGATTGCAGTCCATCTTTCACTGACTTTAAACCTTCTGCAGCATATTTTTCTGCAATCTGCTTTTTCCCACTGTATAAAACAACTTCTGTCTGTTCCAGTCCGCGCAGCAACTCCTGTATCCGGCAGGACAGCGCATAACCGTTCTCTGTAAAGGATATGATTCTGACTCTGTTCATCCCATATTCACTTTCTGTTACTGTTTCGCTTTTCTGAATTCCGTTGTAAACTCCGGATGATACAGTTCGGATCTGTCATAGTTTGTATGTGTCACCGCATCACCGATGATCATCAGCGCTGTTTTTGTAATATTATGCTCTTTTGCAGTCTGTGCCAGTGTTCCCACAGTACAGATATATTTTTCTTCTTCCGGCCAGGTTGCCTTGTATACAATGGCTGCCGGTGTGTCTGCGGTATATCCGCCTGCAATCAGCTCTTTTGACAGTTCTTCCAGCAGTCCGGTGCTCAAAAATACCACCATAGTTGCCTGATGTGCCGCAAAAGAAGCAATGCTCTCACGATCCGGCACCGGTGTCCGGCCTGCCATTCGTGTAATGATCACGCTCTGAGACACATTTGGAAGGGTATATTCCAGATTCAGCGCTGAGGCTGCACCACAAAAAGCACTGACCCCCGGGCAGCTCTCGTATGGGATTCCCATCCCATCCAGACGGTCCATCTGCTCCCGGATCGCGCCGTAAATGCACGGATCACCGGTGTGCAGACGAACAGTCATCTTATCTTTTGCATGTGCCTGTTCCATTACTTCCAACACTTCTTCCAGTGTCATTGTCGCACTGTTATATACCTCACAGCCCTCTTTTTTGTAATCCAACAACTGTGGATTTACGAGAGATCCTGCATAAATGATCACATCTGCCTGTTCCAGCAGATTTTTTCCCCTTACGGTAATCAGATCCGGTGCACCACTTCCTGCACCAACAAAATATACCATAGATTTTTCCTCCTTCTGATTTCTTCTTACATATATATTTACTCTTTTTTCTATCTGTTTTTGTATGGCATCACATATATTTTGTCTGCCTTCTACTGTCCTGTCTCTACACTTTTTCCATGCATTTTCTACAGAACAATATTTTTCTTATATTTCATCGCATTATCGTTCTGCCAGCAGACACTCCAGCAGTTCTTCTGCCCTGTCTGTCCGCCCAAGTTCACCCATGGCATTGGAATATAATACCGCACCGATCTGCAATTGTCCCTGCGCCCGGTGATTCAGATAATACTCTACTTTCTCTGTTATGATCTGCAACGTTTTCTCCCAGAAAAGGGTCTGCTTCAAAATTGCAAGCCCTTCGTCTGTGGTCACCGCTGACAGAATCTGATTGGCCGTTTTGGCATCTGCCCCTGCACGCAACGCGCAGGCCGCCATGATCTCCATACGGGCATCCGCATCTCTGGAATGGGTATTCATAATACCCCCGGCCACTTTAATAAACTTTCCGATGTGGGCCACAAACAAAATGCCTTTTAAGCCCATATTTACTGCAAAATCAATGGTCTGCCCCACATAATTACTGCATTTGACCGCTTCCTCTGCCTCAAAAGGAAAGTGACCGGACAGATACTGCAGTCCATAATTTCCCGGTGCAATCAGCAGATACTGTTTTCCGCCGGAAGCTTTCTGTTTCATTTCCACTTCAATACTGGAAATCAGTGCCTTTTCACTCATCGGTTCCACAATTCCACTCGTTCCGAGAATAGAGATTCCACCCAGGATTCCAAGCCTTGGATTAAAAGTCCGCTTTGCGGTATCTGCTCCTTCCGGCACACAAATGCACACGCTTATCCCACCGGAATATCCATATTTTTCACAGACCGCCTGTACTTCCTTCTCAATCATGCTGCGGGGTACTTTGTTGATGGCAGGTGCTCCGATGGGCTGTTCCAGTCCTGGAAGGGTGATGGTTCCAACGCCTGTTCCGGCTGTAATTCCTACCACAGCATTTTTTTCTTTTAAATGCTTCTGCTTCTCATCAAAATATTTCTTCTCTCCACACTCCGATCCGGCATGTAAAAATACTTTTTTCAGCCTTTTTGCCGCTTCCACTTCGCACAGACTTACATACGCATACACCAGAATACCGTTGGTCACATCCGGATCATCCCCGCCATCCTTACGAATGGCACAGGATACTATATCCTGCCCGCGCTTCACATCCAGCACTTCCAGCCAGATGCGAATACCCTTCGGGGTCAGCAGTTCCACCACAGGAAGCTCCTCTTTTGCAAACAGCATTGTTGCCGCTGCCTTAGCCGCTGCTGCCGCACAACTTCCCGTAGTGTAGCCGAAACGCATTTTTTTATTGTCTTTTATAACAAAATACTCTTCCAGTCCGTTTTTCATCTCATCTGTGCTCCAAATAGGTTTTTTACATCTTTTTGCTGTTATTTCTGTTTTGTGAACGCCGTCTCTCCTGTCAGGCTTCTTTTCCGCTCTCCTGCGGATTTGTCTCCAGGAACGGCAGAATCTTCTCCAGAGAAGGATTCTCCGTTTTCGGCATCCACGCTGCAATGATATCAATGGTATCCTCTGATCCGCCAAAAGGTACCGACACAAGCCTTCCCCTGGACTGTAGCGGAATGGACAGATATGCCGGCAGAATCGTCACCCCCATATTTGCAGACAGCATCAGCAAGATTGTCTCAACATCCTCGATCTTCGCCACCACATTCGGGTGATAACCACGTTTCCAGAATGTTTCTATGATTCGTTTATCCTCACCGATCTCACTTTCCGGCGTACAGGCAAGGATCAGGTTTTCATCTTTCAGATCCGTTCTAGTCACATACGGTTTCTGCGCCAGGATATGGGTTCGTGGAAACACTGCCGACATGCGCTCTGTGCTGATTTTCAGTACTTCCACATCCTGATAGTACCGCTCCTCAAACATTGGCATCAGTACCAGATCCAGATCTCCATTTTTCAGCATTTTTAACAGCATGGACGGGCTCTGGCTCGTAAACTTCATGGCAATATTCGGATATTTCTCATTGAAAGCCTGAATCTTCTCAGCCAGCCCTGTATTACCGATACCAACGGAAAAACCGATTTTCAGAGAACCGATAAATCCGCTGGAAGCCTCTCTTGTCCGCTCAATGGCTGTATCAATTCGTTTTAAAATAGAAGAAGCTTCTTTTAAAAACACTTTTCCAGCCGGTGTCAGCACTACTTTTTTCTTGGTACGCTCAAACAGGCTCACGCCAAGCTGCTCCTCCAATGCCTTGATCTGCTGGGTTACCGCAGTCTGGGAAACATACATGGTTTCCGCCGCTTTAGTAAAATTCAGTTCATGAGCCACCGCTAGAAAATATTCCAGTTGTCTGCTATTCATGTTTCGTTTTCACCTTCCGGTTTGTTGTATTTGACATACCCCGGATGTCTGCCTGGGATCTTGTATCCATTTTGGCGCAGATCCATCAGTCCGTCAATCTGATTCTTGGGCATATCCGGTGCTCCACCAAGCAAATGGACATACAAAGAAGTTTTTGCGTACATCTCCAGTGACTCCATGCGGAAATAAGCACGGGTAAGGCTGTCTCCTACCGTCAGTGCTCCGTGATGTGCCAGCAGAATTGCATCGTGTTCCTGCAGGTACGGTGCGATGGAATCCGGTACTTCATCTGTGGAAGGTTTGGCATACGGTGCAATCGGAACTGCACCGAGATTTACGATAAACTCCATCACATGATAGCCGTCCAGTGGACGTCCGATGGATGCAAACGTTGTAGCGATCGGCGGATGCGCATGTACCACTGCCTTTACATCCTCACGCTCTTTATAACAACGAAAATGCATTTTCATCTCAGAAGACGGTTTGTATCCTTCTGCAGCAGAAATTACGGTTCCGTCCTCTTTCATATGCACCAGAATTTCCGGAGTCATTACTGCCTTACTTACACCAGACGGAGTACATAAAAACGTACCGTCTTCCAGTTTTACAGATACATTTCCATCATTTGCTGCCACAATGCCGCGCTGCCACATTTTATGGCAGACATCACAGATTTCTTCGCGTTCTTTCATTGCATTTAATTCCATATCATATTCCTCACAATCTCTTCTGCTACTTCATATAGTTTTCATATCTTAATGCCGCTTTTTCTGCGGAGTATAATCCCGGTTTCTGTGTTTTGTAACAAAATAATTCAGAATTCCGCCGCCTACGATAATGACCGCTGCCACCACAAGCACACGTTTTGCCGCCTCCTGTGGCAGCGCACCTTTGCTCTCGATGGAATCCGCATAAAAAGTCAGTGTATAGGCAATTTCATGGGGTGTTCCCATGGCTGTCGTATCTGCGATCACCGGCATTTCCTCGTCAAATGCCAGGACCGGGATTGTAAATGTGGAATAACCATTCTCATTTTTATTTTCATTCAATAGTTTTTTCCCGTCCACGATCATATAATCATAGTTTGAACTGCTCCACTGCAGCTGCGCATATGCTTTTCCGTCCTTTACGATAAATACCGTTGGCGAAACTACAGTTGCCTTTCCACTTCCGCCCTTCAGCGTCACGTCAATGGCATATTCCCCGTCTTCTTTTTCCACGGAAAGAGGCTCCGCCTGCGCATTACCACACAGACAGACACTGATCAATAATCCAAAACACAATCCCATCATCGGACGAAGCAGTTTTTTCTTAAACATATTCCATTTTTTCATTCTGTCACTTTTCCTTTTCTATGTCGTTCCTATAAATTTTTCCGTTTATAAATAAACCAGAAGGAAAGGAATAAAAACACAACCAGATAGATTGCAAGAATCAAAATACCGATTGGATTGATGGCTTCCCCTTTTGCAATGCTTCGGATCATGGCACTGGTCTGAGATAACGGCAGTGCGCTGATCACCTGGCGAATGCCCTCCGGCATATTGTCCATGGAAAAAAATGTATTACACAGATAAGACATCGGCATAATGACATAGTTGGAAAACCGTGGTACATCTGTGTGGTTTTTCGCAATAAAGGAAACCACAACGGCAATCGTTGAAAATACCGCACCGTTTAAAAACATGACCAGAAAAGAAAAAACATTAAATACAAGTCCCGTTTTGATCGGCAGGATCAGAAGCATGATCACACATCCCGCATACAATCCTCGCAGACTTCCCGCAATGACCTGTCCCACAATAAACTGCCACAGTGGCGTCGGAGAGATCATCACCTGATCAAAAGCCTTCTCATATAATCGCTGCACATTCAGATTCTGTGCAATGGCGTTAAAACTTCCCGTCATTGTTGTCAGAGCTACTACACCCGGAATCAAAAAATTAAGATACGGTTCTCCATGAGAAACCATCTGGATTCCCATTCCAAACACGATCAGATACATCAGCGGCGCGATCATGGCTGCCAGAGTAATCTTATAAAAATCCCTGCGGAACTCCGTCCATTTTTCCCATAATACAGTTATAATTCCCATCGTTACCGCTGCCTCTCTTTCCGCTCTGCCCGTGCCACAAATACATCTTCCAGTGTGGTATTGCGCAAAGCAGTCTGACCGGTGAGCCTGCTTAAATGAGCAATCGCCTCTTCTCTGTTTTGGAAATAATGGCTCTTTAAACCATCCTGCGTCATCTCGTCTACTGCAAAATGTCCCAGCTGTTCCACCATTTTTTTCGGTTCATTCACTTCTTCCAGACGTCCGCGGTCCATAAAGGCCACCCGCTGACACAGGCTTTCCGCCTCTTCCATATAATGGGTGGTCAGAAGGATCGTCAGATTATGGTCATTAAGCTGACGCAGCAGATTCCACATCTGGCGTCGGGAAAGTGCATCCATTCCCGCCGTCGGCTCATCCAACAATAAAATCTCCGGTTCTGTCAGCAAAGCACGACAGACCATCAGTTTTCGTTTCATTCCGCCGGAAAGCTTTCGCACTGTCCTGCGTCTGAAATCGATCAGTCCGCAAAACTCCAGCAATTCTTCGGTCTTTTCCTTGATTTTTTTGCGGGGCATAAAATACAGTCGCCCCTGATACTCCATCACCTCATCCATAGTCATATCCTGGCGCATGGAATACTCCTGGGTTATCACACTGATTTTGCGCTTCAAACCCGGATTTTTACGGGAAAGCACTTCTCCGTTTACCCGAACCTCACCTGCTGTTGGAAGCAGCAGCGTGGACATCAGGCTGATGGTCGTTGTCTTCCCCGCTCCGTTTGGTCCCAGCAGTCCGAAAAATTCTCCGGTTTCAATTTTCAGATTCAGATCATCCACAGCGGTAAAGGAATCAAATTTCTTTGTCAGATTTACCAGTTCTATCATTTTCCGGACTCCACATCTTTCGCAATGATCAGGGAATAGTATCCTGCATCATCCGGAATCTCTTCCACGTTTCGGTATACATGTTCTGTTTCCATGCCGCAGTTTTCCACCATAGACACCTGTTTTCCCGTTTCACGCAGAATATCTTTCACCTGTTTCATCTTTTTTCCGGATTTCATAAAGACATAATTGCCCTCTGCATCCGGTGTATCGCCCAGACGATGAACAGCCGGTACAATATGTAATGTCTGGTTCCACTCCACCAGTGGCTGATTGGTTCTGGCTGCTGCCGCGCAGAAAGATGTGATACCGCTTACCAGTGCAGTTTCATAACCATCTTCCTCCACACGTCTCTGCAGATAAGAAAAGGTAGAATAAATCGTCGGATCTCCCAGTGTCAGAAATACGATATCACGTCCCTGATCCAGCACTTCCTCCAGCGCTTTTGCACCTTTTTTGTGATTTTCTTCCAATTCTTTTGCATCGTGTGTCATCGGCATATAAATGGAAAGCAATTCCTTGTCTGCCAGTTCCGGTGCTGCCTGCACAGCAATCTTATAAGCAACCGTTTCTTTTGCGTCAGCCCCAGGCACTGCGATCACCTCTGTCTCACGGATCATTCGAACTGCCTTTAATGTCATCAATTCCGGATCTCCCGGTCCTACTCCTACTCCGTATAAAATTCCTCTCATCTTAAGTTCCCCTTTCTCAAAAATAAAATATATATACTCTTTTTTCTATATTTGTTCGTTTATTCGAAGAACATCTCCGCCATATAGGCATCGCTGAACTTCTTATGTGTGGATAATTCCACATAGCGCATTTCCTGCTGCAGATGCGTAAGTTCCTGGCGGGCATCTTCTGACAAAGCCGCCGATACTGCACCTTCACCTGCTGCATTTCCTACGGAGACCGTCACATGTTCCAATTCCGCCGGGATTAATCCAATGGCTGCAGCACTTTTTTTATTCAAAAAGCTGCCAAATCCACCGGCCAGGATCACCTGTTCCACATCTGTGACGGCAATCTGTCTCTCTTCCAGCAAAATCTGAATACCTGCTGCAATGGAGGCCTTGGCCAGCTGCAGTTTTCTCACATCTGCCTGGGTTACCTTTACCTCATCCGTCAGCCAGATGCAGGTTCCATCTTCATCCTCGCCCAGATATCCGGCAAAAGCTTCCTTCACATCGTCCGCATCCGCCATCAGTCCGGTTTCATCCAATAGTCCCGTCTCCAGAAAAACAGCCAATGCATCGATCAGACCGGATCCACAGATTCCGATGGCCTTTGCATCATCGATGGTGGAACAGCAGATTTTTCCATCTTCCAGCCATACTTTTGATATTGCACCGGAAGCTGCCGGCATTCCCTTGGCAATCTCTGCTCCCTCAAAGGCAGGTCCGGCGGCCGTGGCACAGCAGACAAACTTTCCTGATTTTCCAAGTACCATCTCACCATTTGTACCGATATCCAAAAGCAAAGTCTCTTTCTCGTTTGATTGCGCCAGTTCAGAAGAATGCATCTGAACCGCTGCCAGATCCGATACAATATCGCCACCCACATATCCGGCCACGGATGGGATCACATACACATTTTTACAGTTTGAAATGCCAAGTTTCTCTGCTTCATATACTTCTCCAAACAGAGACACCGGTGTAAACGGTGCCACACCGATACTCTCCGGAGAAAGACCGCAAAACAGATGACACATTACGGTATTTCCTGCAACTGCCAGCATCTGAATGGGTTCCGTTCTTCCGGTCTGTGCTTTCAGCTGTATCAGCATCATATTGATTTGTGATACAATGGCATCTCTCAGCCGGCTCAGACCATATTCCATAGACGCCTGTATCCTCGAAATCACGTCTGCGCCAAAACTGCGCTGCGCATTCGGCGCACTGACCGTTCCCAGCCGTTCTCCGGTTGTTCCATCCAATAAATGGCATACCACTGTCGTGGTTCCGATATCACAGGCTGCCACCAGCCCTTCTATGCCATCTGTCGGATACATATAACAGTTTCCTCTCTCCGCAATCAAAGACTTCTGTTCTTCCGGTATGGTGATACACATACCATCCTCACACAATGTCTGGCAGGCAAGCACCTCTCCGATTCCATCTACCTTCACCATACATTTCCTGCAGGTTCCGTTTCCGCCACAGGGCGCATGTACCTGCGTGATTCCAACCTCTTGAAACACTTCAAGGAGCGTGGTGTGCTTCCACGCTCCTGTGTATGTCATCTTTTTATTTCCAAATATTACTTCTATTTTCATTCCCTGTAATTCCTTCTCTTACTACTTCTTTGCCTGTCTCATATCCAACATCTGCAGACCCAGAAATCCGCATTTATTTTAACAGAACATCCCCTTTGTATACAAGTGTACTTTCCTCTATTTCAGTAAAATACAGCTGCTGTACGCAATCGTATTCTTTCCATAGTTATATTTCATTCCGGACTGCATGCATACTTTGCTGACAAATAATCCATATGCTTCCATAGATGGAATGGATTTCTCCGGGAACCGGCATGGTGCATCCGGATAGGTACATTTTTTACATACCTGGCAGGCTCCTGCTGCCATCGGAATACAATCCGCATCCTGACTACGCACGTACTCTACGAGTGCGGCAAACCGTTCTTTCTGATTCTGCTCCGTCTCCATCATGGTTTCCACATCAAATTCGTCCTCCAGTTGTCCTACAGACTGCACCAGAATACCTCTGGTGTACGGAGCTACTTTCTCTGCAATTTCTTCCAGTGTTCCACATCCCGGTGGACAGGCCCAATTGCGATTGTAAGAACGGCAGCGGTCTGCCGCGCACATCTGACGCACTTCCGGCAGAAACTCCAGTGCTTCCACGTTCAACGCACCTGCTTCTTCGAACCCGAACCGTTCTTTTGCCTCCCGGATCAAAGTTTCTAATTCCATGGTAAATCCCCCTGTTTTTCTCTTTTTTCCACAGAATTTATTATAAGTCTACCTGTATAAAAACTCAATGGCAGAACCCTTACGGTGTCATTCCATTTTCGTATGTTACCATGCGTTTCCTCGCATGCAATATTCCTTTTCTACGTTGCAATTTCACAGTGAAAACATGCTATGTTAAATTATTTTCCAACTGATTTAACCCCAGAAAGCCAGGCCAAAGGCCTGACTCTCCATTTGATCAAATATACCGGCAACTTTGCTTTCCCAGCACATTTTCTTCTCGTTACTTTTCTTCTGTTTCAAAGAAATTATCAACAAAAATCTCACGCATCGGATTATAATTATCCACATTCCATGCCATTGTCAGACTTGGATCACTGATGATGTCCGTATCCAGGAAACACACACTGTCATTATTTGACAGCAGATTTCTCGAATCCAGGATACACACCCCGACTCCCGCCTGTACCCAGAGCATTTCCTCCTGTACAGAACTTGCAAATTTCACCTTAGGATTAAAACCACTCATTTTACATGCATCAATGATCAGCTTCGGAGACTCTTCCGAATCTTCCGTAGATACCATAATAAAGGTATCATCCTTAAAATCAGACAATTTCACATAGGATACATTTGCCAGACGATGGTTTTTGTGTACCACCACATGATCTCTGGTCTCTTCAATGATTCTGTATTTCATCTTTTCCCGGTGTTCCACGTCGAATTTCAACGTAATGATCAGATCCAATTTGTTTCCATACAGATTCTCCACCAGCGCGTTAAAACTGTAATTCTGCAGATTGATCTTTACATTCGGATAACAGGTGGCAAAATGCTGCAGCACCCCCGGGAACAGATCTCCCACATAGGTTCCGTCCAGAATACCGATGTTCAACTCACCACTCAGCCCCTGAAAACTGTTCAGTGCCTTTGTTACCGTCACATTGTAATCGTTGTAGATTTTTTCAAATCCTTCCAGCAAAACTACTGCCGCCGGTGTCAGCCGGACCGAACGGTTATTTCGGATAAAAAGCTGCATATTCAGTTCCGTCTCCATGGACGCAATCTGACGGCTCAGAGCCGGCTGTGTGATAAACAGCTTATCTGCGGCTTTCGTAAAATTCAGGCACTTGGCTGCCGTGATAAAATACTTCATTTGAATCATGTTCATGGCTAAAATCCCCCTGTGCTCTATCCTATCATATTTCGCCTGTTTTTGCAAAAAAAATAACGAGACCATTGAGACTGCCTTATGAAAGACTTTCTTTTGCTTATAATAAATTAAACATTGCTTTTACAATATTTTTCAGTATTTCCATCTGGTATAATATCTTATTTTCCAAACATTAATGCTCCATACATTTTTATGCATAGAAATCTTCTACTGCCTTGAAGAAGGCATTGATATTATCCCATGGAGACATAGGCGGAATATCGCAGCCGGAAGAAATCACGAAGTTTTTGTATTTGCAGCACTCGCTCATTACTTCTTTTGTTCTGTTGTATACACTCTCTGCGGTTCCGTTTCTGAACTCGCCAGCCGGGTCTACGTTACCCATAGCAATAAGGTTTTCCGGAACATGGCTCATCATCTCCGCCATATTGATGGCATTTCCGAAATGATACATCAGGCAGCCATTTGTCACGATAGTATCAATGGTCTTTACTGCTGTATTTCCACAGTTATGATATACCACAAGGAAGTTGTCATCCTGTACCGCATCTACAATCTGTTTTACATAATCAGCAGAAAATTCCTGTGCAAGATTCGGAGATAACAGTCCAGCCAGCGGCTCGGCCATTACGATTCCGTTTGCACCGACTTTTTTATATTCGTTGCAGTAGTTGATCAGGAATTCAGTTACTTTCTGCAGAACGATATGTACCATATCCGGCTCGTCGTAGCAGTAGATCAGTGCTTCAGATACGTCCAAAAGTCTGCCTGCCAGGGAGAATGGTCCGATAACACCTGCCAGAACCGGACGATCTGTGATAAGTTTGCATGCTTTTTCGATAGCATCAATATAAATCTGGGTACGACCTGCACCGATTTCCGGAACTTTGAGAGCCTCTGCCTCTTCTTCTGTGGAAACGATGGAACCAATAACAGTTGGAACCTCATCATCAGATACACGGATGGTGGAACCGAAAGCTTCTGCCTCAAGAGACAAATCCATTAAACTTACACTGGCTGCAGTCGGACAGGAATCTGCAATGATCTTCATACCTTCTGCCTGTTTGTCGCTGCTATTGATCAGCTCTGCTACGGTGATTCCCATTTTCTGGATGGATGGAAAAGAAAGTACCGGTAATGATTTCTTTTTGTCACTTGCGAGTATGTCTGCTACCCACTGTTTCATGTTCATTGTCATGATAAATGCCCTCCTCAATTTCAATACCTATGGTTTTAGTAGGTAAAAAAGCAAAAAATAATAATGGCCAAGGTGCTGCATGGGGCAGCACCCGCCAAAAATCATGTTCAATTGTAAAATACTATAATAAGAATCCGGTGAAAATGTAATTGGATTAACCCTCGAACACTGCTGCTGCCGCATCCGCTGCGGAAGCTGCGTCCTCTGTATAAATATCAGCTTTGATGCTGTCTGCAAATGCCTGATTTACCGGAGCTCCGCCGACCATGATGGTTACTTTATCACGGATACCAGCCTCTTCTGCCGCTTTTACTACTTCACCGAGCATTGGCATAGTAGTTGTCAGAAGTGCGGAACAGCAGATAATACTGCAGTCATTTTCAATGGCACATTTTACAAAATCCTGCGGATCTACATCTACACCAAGGTCGATGATCTCGATGCCTTTTCCTTCAATCATCATACGAACCAGATTTTTACCGATATCATGCATATCTCCTTTTACGGTTCCGATGCAGGCTTTTCCAAGCGGCTCTGCTGCATCTCCGGAAAGGAGTGGTTTTAAAAGTGCGGTTCCTGCATTCATAGCACGGGCTGCAACCAGCACTTCCGGAACAAATACTTCATCGTTTTTGAACTTTTCACCGATGATATTCATTCCTGCAAGAAGACCATCTTTTAAAATAGTTGCTGCATCCATTCCTTCATCAATGGCCTGCTGCACTAATCTGGTAACATCCTTTCTTTTTCCTTTCTGTAAAGCTTCTGAAATCTCATTTATAACTGACATTATGTTTTCCTCCCATATGACTATCTGTTTCATTCTTTTTGAATTATGGTTACGAAATTTTAAATCTATACTTCTTTATAAATTGTTTTTCCACACTTCATAATCTCATCAATCATAACTTCCGTGGACCATCCACCGAATGGAAGGAACATTGGGCAGTAGCAGTATCCTTCCGCGGTTTTTTCAAATACTTCACGCACGCGTTTGCGCAGATCCTCTTCTGTCAGAGTTCCGGCCAGGGCTTCCGTCTGGTATCCCTGGTAATCCGGTGTGGTGTGATATCCGAGATTCATGCCTGTGATGGATTTCAGTTTTGGAATATCGTTGATTTCCATACCCTGCCATGCATCAATACCAAGTTCTACAAATTCCGGAACGATTGCTTCAATCTTTCCACAGGAATGCATATCAAAAAGTACGCCCAGTTCATGGCAGCGGTCAACAGCTTTCTTGATCTGTGGTTTGATCAGGGAGCGCCATACATCCGGAGAGAAGAACATGTTATTCTGAGTACCCCAGTCATCATGGAACATCAAAACATCCGGTTTGTAATATTCGATAACTTTCTCCATGAGTTTGATTTTCCACTCCATATAAGTGTTCAAAAATTCCTCAACTTCTTCCGGATCTGTCAATAATGCGCACAATGCATTTTCAAATCCCATCAGCATATGAAGACGCTCAAAAGGTCCGTTTACAAACATGATCTCAAATACTTTGTTCTCACGGTCAATTTCACTGATGTGATCGATTTCTTCCACTTTGGACCAGTCCCATGCATCCAGATCCGGGAATTTTACCAGTTCTCTCCAGTCACAGATGTCTTCCATGAGCGGTTCAACAGAATGATCCGGTGCAATGGCATCTACGCTGGATTCATATTTCCACGGAACTCCAAACCAGTCTACTCCGCCATGCTCATGGGAAGGACGCTCCTTGTAAGCTTCCGGATTGAATAAAACGAAGATACCTTCGTCTGTCGGCAGTTCATCTACCGGCTCATGGCGGAAAAAGGCCATTACTCTCTCTTTTGGTGTCATTTCCTTCATTTTTTCAGTTCTCCTTTTTGTTCGATAATTACAATGTCATATTGTTTTTTGAAAATTAATTGTTTTTGTCCAGTTCATCCCGGTTCTTTTTTCCCATCTGATTCCATACTGCAGACAGAATCATTAATAAAACCATAACTCCAACAAAACATAACATCCAGATCTGTGTCGTAGTCATTTTTCATACCCTCCCTTATTTGTCATCCAGGTTGACCAGTTCGTCGCTGTCACCGAATTTGTTGAGTTTACCAATGGCAAATCCGATACCGGTTATTGCAAATACCATTATAGCAGTATAAATAATTGTTGTCACACACATATGCATAATATCTTCCTCCTTTATGCGCGTTTACCGGCAAACAATCCTTTTTTGCCCGGTAATACGGCGGTTGAGATCACACCAACGATCAGAGCAACGATCAGTGAGATGTAGTTTACATGGAAGTTGACCCATCCGAGTGCATTCTGTAATCCGAAGGTGGACCAGATACATACAACGATCCATGTGATGATAAATGTAATGACAGAAGCTTTTGTGCTTCGTTTCCACCAAAGTCCGATCACGCCCATGATAAATACAGGGATTCCGAAGGAGAAGCACCAGTTTACCATGTCTACAACTGCCGGCTGGAAGTTACAGATGGCAATACTTACAATACCGATGATGATGATGATCACGCGTGATAAGGTGGATTTCTGTTTTTCTGTTGCATTTGGTTTGTACAGTGTGTACATATCATGTGAAATCAGGGTAGCCGGTGCCAGTGCCATAACAGCAAAGGAAGAAAGATCTACACCCAAAAATCCTGCAGCCAGTAATGCGAT